>OJKP01000087.1_pt1 | contig 74672 bp, 79 predicted proteins | sample 1596521 | NCBI WGS metagenome assembly OJKP01 (sample SAMEA4350130, study PRJEB24818) | metagenome | biome: human; feature: gut; material: faeces | place: Denmark | collected 2013-09
GCATGCGTGCTTTGTACAAGGAGAAAGGACTTGAATACAAGCCTGAAATATTAAGCTGTGGAGACACTCTTAAGCAGCTTATGGTAAGATGCAGCAGGTTGCTTGTAAGAAAGCCGAATGACTGGACAGAATCACAGGCAGAAAGAGCCAAGGTTCTGTTCTGTCGATTTCCTGACATGAAAGAGTTTTATTATCTTGCTTTAAGATTGGGTAAGATATATTCGGATTACGATAACAAGGACGTGGCACGACCTAAACTCGCATTATGGTTTAATCAAGTTGAGCAATGGAACTGTGAAGAGTTTAATACAGTCGTCAAGACGTTTCAAAACCATTATGACAGAATACTGAATTTCTTCAATGACAAAAGAACTAACGCCAGTGCAGAATCATTCAACTGCAAGCTAAAAACATTCAGGGCAGAATTCAGAGGAGTGAACGATCTGAAGTTCTATCTTTATAGGGTAAAACAGTTGTTTGCATAAGAAATGCAGATTGTTAAAAACACAACAATATTATATGAGCCCATATTTCAATAAAAATGCAGTAACTTTGTAGTGCAATTCAGGATAACCACACAACACATTGCAAACGTTTGCATAAATTGGGAACGTTTCCGCAATCGTTTCCACGAATAAAGGCAGAAAAAAAATCAAGAAGTAAACTCCGGAATGGCTATCTTTGCCCATCAGAAAGAGTAACTAAATAAACCTATTTTTATAAGCAATATGAGCATCAATATCCAGAGAAATCAGAAGAAAAGAGTAGTAATCGTTGGTGGCGGACTCGGCGGACTGCGCCTTGCAGAAGACCTCTACGGGTCGGGTATGCAGGTGGTGCTGATCGATAAGAACAACTTCCACCAGTTTCCGCCGCTTATCTATCAGATAGCGTCGGCAGGTATCGACCCGAGCAGCATCTCGTTCCCCTTCCGACAGATATTCCGCAAGCGCAAGGACTTCTATTTCCGCATGGCTGAGGCTCGTATGGTAGACACCGAGAAGAAGATTTTGCAGACCTCTATCGGCAAAATCGACTACGACTATCTCGTGCTGGCAGCCGGTGCTACAACCAACTTCTTCGGCAACAAGAACATTGAGGAGTGGGCCATACCGATGAAGACGGTGCCCGAGGCTATGGGCCTGCGCAACGCCCTGCTCTCCAACTTCGAGCGCGCTCTCACCTGCGCCACTGAGGAGGAACGCCAGGAACTGCTCAACGTCGTCATCGTGGGCGGCGGCGCAACGGGCGTAGAGATTGCCGGCGCGCTTGCAGAGATGAGACGCTACGTCATACCGTACGACTACCCAGACATGGACTCGTCGCTGATGCACATATACCTCATCGAAGCAGGCGACCGCCTGCTTGCCGGTCTCTCGCAGGAGTCGTCGCAGAAGGCGTACGAGTTCCTCAAGAGCATGGGCGTAGACATACAGTTCGGCAAGATGGTAACCGACTATCGCGACCATAAGGTCATCATGAAGGACGGCACCGAGATTCCTACACGCACGTTCCTCTGGGTGTCGGGCATCAGAGCCAACGCCATGCCCGGCATCGACGAGAGCCACTTGGGACGCGGCTTCCGCTTCAAGGTGGACGAATACAACCGCATACCGGGTGTCGAAGACGTGTTCGTCATCGGCGACCAGTGTCTGCAGACCTCCGACGCAGCCTACCCTAACGGACATCCGCAGGTGGCGCAGGTGGCTATACAGCAGGCTAAGAACCTCGCCAAGAACCTCAAGCTAATCGACCAGGGCGCAGACAGCAACGCTCTCACCGCGTTCCGCTACAAGAACCTCGGCTCAATGGCTACCATCGGACGCAACAAGGCGGTCGTAGAGATAGGCAAGTTCCGCAGTCAGGGCTTCTTCGCCTGGGTGCTCTGGCTCGTCGTCCACCTGCGTTCTATCCTCGGCGTGAAGAACAAGATGATGGTGCTGCTCAACTGGCTCTGGAAGTATATCAGCTACAACGACTCTATCCGCATGATCACCTACGCCACAAAGCCGCGCGAGGTGGAAGAGCGCATGAAGCGCGAGCAGACAACCCACCTCGGAGAGGACTTGATGGAGTAAAGAGTGTTGCCACGCTACTACAACAACATTGCCACGCTACCGAAACTTCATTGCCACGCTACCGCAACTTTATTGTCGCAGCGTGGCAACAACCTATGTTTAGGCATCAACCTAATTTAAAAGAAATGCCGAGGTTGGAAGATAAATCGTTTAGACTGGAAGATAACCAGCCATAAGCTGGAAGATAGGCTGGCAGATAACCCGTTTCTGAAGTTATCTGCCAGCCCTTATTGTGTTTATAATGTGAGAGTTACGGCGAAAATGGAAGATATGGTGGATTTTTTCAGCTACACTACTTATCTCGGAGTAATAAGGTGTAGCAATCCACTATTGAGAGGTTGTTGCATTTTTTGCAACAACCACATTTGTATTCTTGCAGCCTGTTCTCATTCATGAACTGTTGCATTTTTTGCAATAGTTGGCAGATCATTGTTTCCCTCTCAGCTCCGCTATTAAGTCGTTAACAATATACGTGTCGCTCATCAGATGCAGCCCGAGATCTTTGTCGTGAAGCATACGGCAGACGTCAGAGTCATAGAATATCTGCAAGGCTCTATCGGTAGATATGTGCAACGTATCAGCTAACTGTGCTATGATACGAGCTATTTTGTTCCATAATAAGAAGTCCAACATAACTATACCCTTTCGTATGATTTAAACTGCAAATTGCTTTTCCATTTATTCTTTTTCCCAATTTTTCAGAGCCTCAACGACATCGTTCGCTACAGCTTCGCGGCTCTCGGTATGCAAAGTGTCGTAGCAATCCTGTATGAGACTCTTGATAAGCCCCACCTTCTCCAGTCGCCTTCGCATCTCCGACGGCGATATATTCATCTTCTGCGCAGAAGCCTCGATAGCTAACACCGTAAAGGCGAGGCGGTCGAACTCCTTTGTTCTGTTCATTGTCTCCATTGCAAATAATTAGTATTCAAATGCAAATATATAGCTTTTCTCTGATATTCTGCTCGTTCTGTGATTAAATAAGAAGTAAAGCTCGATTTTTCCTTTTCTTAGCTAAACATTTGTGATTCTCACTTAAATTCCGTACTTTTGCGATGCTGATTGGAGACTCTATGTAAAAGCAGAGAAAAGCCAGTTAGTCAAGAAGGCGTATCAAGCTATTCATACCGCTCTAAAATGTCTGGAAAACAATAAGAATGGTGTTAATGAATAGAGACTGATATGCCCTTCCTTGGTGTATATGATTATGTTCGGTACAGCCCTAATTGTACCCCTACATATCAACACTGGGGATGGGGCTGTAGTTTCTGTACATTCGCACCAAAGGTTTTATTTCCAGACTACCTAGAGCGAGGGATGGCAGACACGAAACTCCATCCCTTTCTTGTATCTATACCATTAATCGCCATGAGTTTGTGGAGTTGTATTGGCAAAAAAATGTTGCTGATGAAGTTTTGAAGAATTGCAAATAAGTAGCAAGTAACTGTTCTAACAGAAGTTTATATTTTAGTATGAGCAGTTACTCCTACCTAATAAGTAATAACGCTAAAATTGTTTATTATGAGATATTTACGTTACACACTAATTATGCTCTTGGCTTTTATTGTAAGCCTTGGCGTGGAGGCAAAGAAAGTAAAGTTGTCAAAGAACATCGTCTATGAAGGAGCTGTTCAGAATGGAGAGCCTAACGGGAAGGGTTGTTTGAAGGTATACTCTTGTCTTGACAAGAATCTCACACTTCTTACTCTTGATGGAGTATTTGATAACACAGAGGTAAAAGATGCCAATCTAATGATAAATGGAGGCATTAAGATTACTGCTCCTTCTATTTACTTCTACAAGATAGCTACTCCATCTAAAAAGGAAGATGCTATAGATTTTCAAATAAATTCCAAATGGTCAATTGAAAACACTCAAAGTGTCAAAATTGAAAATGCATCTTCTGCTTATATTAGATGTCGATGTGACATGAAATCGGATAAAAGATGGCATTTCGTGTCATCTGACGAATCTAAACAGTTATCCATTTTGAATAATGGTGTTATATTGTCAAATTTCATAAACTACGATACTCCTTTATCTGTTATTGGCGAAGCTGCCTCAAACATAAAAAAACAAGACGTTTGTTATAAATTATTTGTTACCTTTTCAGAAAATGCAGAAGAGGCATTGGACTTTGCCGTGTGGTATGCACAGAATACTTATCTTTCCAATGGTGTAGAGATAGAACATAGAGATAATAGCTTCTACTGTAAATATCCCAATGGAAATTTTGTAGTTTTGAACAAGGATGGTAGCATCAATAATTATAAGATTACATTGGATGGTGGCAGAATAGAAAGTTTTTCAAGCAATACTACTATTACTTATGACGATGGAAAAACATTTACATCGTCAAATGCTCATGCAATAGAAACCTCTAATAACATCTTGTTATGCAATAGTATTTCTGACATAAAAATTAAAAATGGCACGCTTTCATATAAAGACAGAAGTTCTGAGATCTATGAAAACGGATTTGTTACGGCAAGTAAAGTTTACCTTCAAGATGGTGGATTCTATACTACAAGAAAGAATGGGTGCAACGAACTGACATATCCTGACGGAAGTGTATTCAAGGCAAATACCCCTAATGGCTTAGTTTCACACAAGAGCGATTCTGTAGCTAACACTTCTTCCGACTACACTTTGTTAAGTGGCACTTTGACAAATTCTGAAGGAAGTGAAATAGAATACAGAAATGGTATACCACATTATAAATATGTAGATGATTTGCCTCAGGCATCAAATCTGTTCAAAACAAACGATGGAGGTCTCACAGGGTCATGGGATATGAACATAAATGGAGACAACATGATGGGAAGGCGGATTATGGGGCTATACAATAATGACGTTATTGAATATTTTGAGATTACCGATGTAAAAACAGAATTACAAAAGAGAGCATTTATGCAAAGACCCGATTATGCAACGGATTATCTTACAATACTTCAAAAAGCTCGAAAACACTTGATGAATGACGAGTTTATGGCATGGATTCCATTAGGCTATAATGATGTTGATGATTTTGAATATGACTTAAAAACAGGACGTTTTAACTTCGAAATCAGCGATACAGAAAATAAGAAGATAAATTCGTATTGTAAAGATTTCCATTTCATGTTGAACGACTTCCTGTGTTTGTCATATCCTCGTTCGTTAATATCTATGACTAAAGACGGTCGTTATTATATACAGAACGCTCAAACTTGCAAAGTAAGTGATACGGATGCCTTGAAATTTGACAACAACAAGAATGATTGTGCATTAGTTTGGACGTTTAAAGTTGAAAAAATTGTAGAGATGTCACATGATGGCTTTTCAAGTGTACCAGTACTATATGGAAAGTCGACCCACTTATATCTTGCAAACAAGAAAACAAATGAAATATATTGTGACCTATCGGAAAGCCTTAGAGCAAGTCAAAATGGATTCAAGAGTTCTAAAGTTATAAAGGATAACTCTCCTAAGAGAATCTATCATGCACGAGGCAGAATGGAAACTTGTCCTTGGTGTGGCGGAAGCGGAGATATGTCAGATTGGAGAGCTGGTCACTATATTCGTTGTACTACCTGCGGTGGTAAAGGCTGGGTGATTGAACATTATTGGTAAATCCTCAAATGCACCAGTACATCGTCTGCCAGATAGGATAATCGAGTAGGAGGAAAACGAAGTAGTTTTCTTCCTACTTTGAGAGTGTAAAATAGAGAGTGTAACAATGACTCCCATAGTCTTTTATCAAATTATGGGAGTCGTTGTTTATATAATACACCTTGTTAGGCTCATTGAATAGGATAGCCTTCTTCCTTAATAATTTCTTTGAGGACATTGACCTTTGCTGTAGAAGCATCTTCCTTATCATAAATGAGCAAAAGAACAATCTCTCCATCCATTTCATGTGTAATAAAATTGTAAGTGATGACCCTGGCACCACCAGATTTTCCTTTACCTTTAGACTTTATTGCCATTCGTATTTTGCGGATGCCTGGTGCTAATTCAGTACCTTGTTTTGGGTTTTCAAGAAGAGATTTACCGAAGTTGACCAAATCGTCCTTAAATGAAGGGTATTTCTTCGCAAGTTTCTTCGCTGCCACATCAAAGTAACTTGAAGTTGTTATACTATAATTCATTTATCAATTTATCAAGTGTATTCAGTTGCTTCTTACCTGCAATAACTTCTTTCAGCTCACGAAGTGCACCTCTCAAATCCTCTGCAATATTCTGAGTATTCTCAGAAACAGAGTCAGAAGGCGTAACCGGAACCAAACGAAAACTGCCTTCACGTGACTTTAAAATCACGTGTTCACCAGAATTTACCATAGAGAAATACTTTCCCTGATTGGCTCTAAAATCTCTTGCACTTACTATTGTCATATCTGTATACCTTTATGTTTACGCCACAAAGATAAGCATTATTTTCATATTAGCAACCATTTTGGTACCAAAATTAATACCAAACATAAAAAAAAGAGGAATGACATAACTTTTCAAGTTAAAATAAAAAAAAACGACTCCCATAATCCTTGCGGACTATGGGAGTCGTCATATTATGTAAATCTTGCTAAGAGCGAAGAATTACTTCTTGTTCAGTGCGAGGTCGATAGCAACGGCGATAGCTACAGAAGCACCTACCATCGGGTTGTTACCCATGCCGAGGAAGCCCATCATCTCTACGTGAGCAGGAACTGAAGAAGAACCTGCGAACTGAGCGTCAGAGTGCATACGGCCGAGAGTATCGGTCATACGGTCGGCAAGCCGTTTCTATCTCGCTTTATCCTTTGTCCATAATCCGTTGTAAACCAATAGCATATTTCAGCATTTCAGTCTTCGGAGTTAATATTTAAAAGAACTATTTTCGGACAGTTGGCATCATCTTGTACCAATAACGCCTGAATCCGAGTGCAAAAATACTATATTTATCTGAATTACGAGTAGCAAGTTCCATATATATAATAAGGTGAAATATTATTGTTCTTACTTTTCCTCTTTCTTACCTTCTCCCAACAATCTCTTCTGCTCACGCTCAAAGTTTTCCAAGAAGTGAATCTCTACAGGCGAAAGGTCGTTCTTGGTACGCTCCTTGAATTTGTCGTATTCCTGGTCGGCTTTCTCTTTGGCGAGTTTGGCGGATATTTTGCCAGCATGAGTTAGGATGTCTTTTCGGGAGATACGTAGGAAGTCATCAAGAATGTTAATCCAATCCTTCATATACATAGGACGGTGTTCCTCGGCTTGCATTTCGGCGAAGTCAAGATACAGACTCACGATGCGGTTCAGTGATTTTATCTCTTCATGGGTGAGGTAGTTCTTGGCTATTTCTGCTTCTGGTTTTGACGGCATAGCTCCAGACCACGTTGTAAGTCCCATAAAGTCTTTCTCGGCATCGGCTCTCTCGTATATTATTTCCGCCGCCGTATGACCGTGAACCGAGTAGTGCATCTTATTCTGTACTGTCTTGAAGAACTTTTGTGTCATTTCCACTCGTGGGTCGTAGTCGATACTAAGGGCATAAATCTCCAACACCTTACGATAGAACACCTTCTCGCTGGAGCGAATGTCACGTATTCTTGCAAGCAACTCGTCAAAGTAATTGCCACCTCCAGCTCTCTTCAAAAGGTCATCGTTCATGGCGAAGCCTTTTACTATATACTCCTTCAGTACCTTAGTCGCCCATATACGGAACTGAACGCCACGGTGGGAATGTACACGATAACCTACGCTGATAATCATGTCGAGATTGTAGTAAGCTATTACCCTTTCAACCTTGCGAGTCCCTTCATTTTGAACTGTTGCAAAATTTGCAATAGTTGCCTCTTCTTGTAATTCTCCATCCTCCAACACATTCTTTATATGTCGTGAGATAGTAGACTTATTACGCTGAAACAACTCAGCCATCTGGTCAAGTGAGAGCCAGACAGTATCATTTTGCAACTTTACCTCTATCTGTGAATCACCGTCAGGAGTTTGATATAATAAAAATTGCCCTTTATCCATATATACATTGCTTTAATGTCTTGGTTTGGAGAAGAACTTGGTTTAACTTCTTAACAGATCTTTCATTTCGACACCAAGCAGTTTAGCAATGGCATTAAGTGAACTAAGGTTAGGCTGAGCTTTATTACTAGCCCATCTTGACACAGTACACTCTGATACACCCAGTTCTTGTGCTAACCATTTCCCCGTCTTCTTCTTTTCGACAAGGACTAACTTAATGCGATTTAAATCTTGCTCCATATAAAATTTATTATCGTTTGATGCAAATTTATACAAATTCTCCGAAATTCCACTAATCCACACGTTAAATTAAGAAAAATAGCCCGATTTTGCCACTTTCTCAGCAAAAATTTCTTGATTCTCACTTAATTTCCGTACTTTTGCGATGCTGATTGGAGGCTCTGTGTAAAAGCAGGGAATAGCCAGTTAGTCAAGAAGGCGTATCAAGCTATTCATACCGCTCTAAAATGTCTGGAAAACAAAGAAGAAAGGTACTAATGAATAGAAACGATATGCCCTTCCTTGGTGTATATGATTATGTTTGGTACAGCCCTAATTGTACCCCTACATATCAGCACTGGGGATGGGGCTTTGTTTCTGAACATTTCGTACCACAGGTTTTTTCCAGACAACCTAGAGCGAGGGATGGCAGATTCGAACTCCATCCCCTTTCTTGTATCTATATACTAACCGCCGTGAGTTTGTGGAGTTGTATCGGCAAAAGAAGACTTTATGTCGATATGAAAAAATATTTATTCATCGTCCTAATTATTGGATTATTCTGTTCTTGTGCCTCTGACGAAAACAAAGCAAAGAATACCGTCAAAAAGTATTTCACAGCATTGTCGCATAAAGACACTAAGACTGCTTACGAGTTATTTCCAAACAGCAACCCCAAAAAATACGGCAGTATCGTTACGCTGAAGCGAGTGGCTTATACGAATCCTGAGATAACAGCAGTAAAGCAAAAGGGAAATACTTATGAGGTTGATTTTAAGCCTGCTGCCTGTCTTTATGTGGAGAAGAATGGAAACGGAGATTTTGTAATCACCGATTCACGAAACTTTATTGATGTACAAAATGATAATTTAAATAGCCAATATAACATTGCTTCTGCGACTGGAGCTATCAATGATGCTTCTACAGACATACATGTTCTTGAAGCAGAAGATCTAATAAGAGACAATAGTGGATTCTTTAACTTCTTGAAAAAGAAGTACAACAAATATTACAATGGAGATTTTAAGGTATTATCAAACAAGAAAGATAAAATTGGAAATGTGGTATTTGTAAAGGTTACATACCAAACATCCATAGATGCACATGAACATGCTGTTGTTGTAAATGGTAAGGACAAGGATGGTAATGTCATTGTTACAAAACAGAAAAATATTGATTGGCTTGACGCTGGGCATATAAATTCTGTAACATTAATAATCAATGGGGATATGATAAATTACATTAAAGACTATGAAGTTAATATTGGTCTTTTTATGAATCACGACCCTGTTTATTGGCTTGCATATTGTGGTGCTCCATTTTCAAAAGGTGATTACAAAGAGTTTCTTAAATCCAAACACTGACTATGAGCAAATACGAAGAATTATCAAAGCTGAAAGAACTTCTTGATGCAGGAGTTCTGAGCAAGGAAGAGTTTGAAGCAGAAAAGAAAAAGATACTTGATGCTTCCGAAGAAGTTAAGCCATCACCAACAACATCAACAAAGAAACCTGGCTTTTTCAGTAAAGAAGCTGCAAGACAAAGACAAGAGGCATTTGAGAAACTTCCAAAAGCTGAGCAACAAAGGCAACAGATGATGGTAGTGGGAATCGGAATATTCTTTGCAATTTTTGCTTGTATGCTAATGTTCTTTGTTATGTTGTTTGGTTGGAGTGGCGTAAAAGCAGGCATTGAAAATTTATGGGGTCGTTAAATTCAGAAAAGTATGAACAACAATATGGAAATTACAGATAAACTCATGGAGATTAAAAAACTCTATGAATCTGGTATCCTAACAGAAGAAGAATACCAAATGCAAGAAGAAAATCTTATTAACTCTTGCAATAACACAACTGCAAATCTTGATGGATTCTGTAATAAGTTCCTTATGGCAGTGATTCTATGTTTATGTCTTATCGTATTAAGTAGCATAGGAGTATTAAAGGTATCATTTGCAGCAAGATATTTGGGACATCTACCAACTCCCCAAAATCGCATAGCTCTATTGATATTCTTTGAGTTACTGACTATGCTTGTTCTTGCAGTACCTACATTTACTTTGAACTATTCGAAGAAGAAAAACATGTATCGTGCAGAAATTGCTATGATATCATCTTTCTTCCTTATAGTCACCGTTTCATATTTTGTTGACATAACCATTTCCAATTATCTCTTCTTAGCATTTTGGCTGCTTTCTCCGCTTTCTATTGCATACGCTTTGAAGGTATTGCCACAAAATATCAAAAGAAACATCCAAGAGGCTAATGGATGGTTGTTTCATTTGGTATTCATCCTTTCAGCATTTCTCCCTCCTATGGGAATAGGCTTGGTAGGAATTGGTATTATCGGAATCCTATGCTATATCTTTATTTATAAGACTCAAGTTATTACAAAGGAGGTATTGGGAATCCTTATGTTAATTCCAGCACTTTTACTCTCTGTTGGCTATTTTGCTCTTGAAAGTAAATCAAGCCCTATTGATGCCGTTAAGTCATTTGTAAGTGGTGATGAAAGTTTTCTCGTTATATACGATTATGACGAAGCTAAATGTCATCCTATCGAAGATAAAATACAAATCAAATCAAACGAACTTTCTATTAACGATGAAATAAAAGAAGTCAGACTAAACAACGATGTTAATATTGCATACGTTCAGGCAAAATATAGAAGCAAGGATGTTACTTTTATTGTACAATGTGAGGAAGACAAGGCTATAGTTATTTCTACAATAGGACTTTATTCATATGACTTTACAGAATTCAAGAAAAAATATGGCTTTACCTTGGAGTATAAGGACGACCTAAGTCCAGAAATGGAGTCAAAGGATGCCGTTGAGTGTGTCAAAATAGTAAGAAGTTACATAAAGGCTCATAACCTACAAGCATCTGTATTGTCTGTAAAACTTATCGACTGGTTTTTACATATTCACGAAGATAATGTGAATAAGACTTATGAAGTTCGTTGTAATGGAGGTCTCGAGTTTTCTGTTTCAGTTGAAAACAATCAGTCTAAGAAGAAATATGTAATCAAAAAAATTAAAGGCTTATAAATATGAATCAACAAACAATAGATAAACTCATGGAGATAAAGAAACTCTATGAGGCTGGAATTTTGACAAAGGAGGAAATGGAAACAGAGAAGGCTAAAATTCTGCGTCCTATATCACCTGTTGCATCTGAAAGCAAGAAAGAAACGGTAGCTTCTAATGACAAGCCACAACCGAGTACTAGCAAGGGAACGCTGAAACAAGGATTGTCTAAAGATACAAAGATATGGCTTATAGCAGGAAGTGTAGTAGCCGTAATGCTCATTATTGCCATCATCATTCAAAATGGCAGAAGTTCAAATAGTCAGACATACGATAATGACTATGCCGTTGCTGATACTGATACTGTGATGATTGATGATACAGATTATGATACTGCCGTAGATGATAGCCAAGAGCAAACTCCACAAAGCTATGCTGACAAAGCAGAGAATTACATCGGAGGTCTTGATACTGACACTCGTGTTGTCGCAAGTCTAACGGATGATGATCGCCATTGTGTTTATACACTGACTGAAGTTGAAGCTGGTTGGGGAAGAGTAAACAGTTTATATTGCCACAATCTTGAAACAGGTTCAACAAATCTCGTTTTAGTTCCTTACAAGGTTGAAGGAGAAGAGGACAATGGCGAACAGGTTGCAGATGCTAAAATGATTGGTAACAATCTTTATGTCATCAACACTTCATATCGTTGCGGTAGTAGTGTTGCTTGCTTGAATACGCTCACAAATAATTGGTCATGTGCTGTCAGAGCCTGTGCTGATGCTAAGTTTGTCGGTTCAAACAAGCTTAAAGTAACATATTCAAAACTCGTATATGAGGGAGAATGTTTAGCTGATAATCAATATGAATATACAGACAAAGTAATAACATTAAAGTAAAGTGAACCTATGAAAAAGTTATTATTACTCATTGCATTAGGATTCGTAATGTTATCCTCTTGCAACAACGGACAAACAAAAGGTGCTGCCGAAGAGATTGATAGCATAGCACTCAGAGCAAAAACAGATACTGTTCTTAGTTTTGATGGTCATACTCTTGGAGATACCGTTATACAAGAGTTTCCATCATCAGTAGCAGATGAACCGTATGTCGGATATGAAGACGAAACGATCTTAACAGTTGATAAATGTAGTTATCTTGTCAAATATAATGTCATGGGAGAAATTTTGAAGTGGTATGAAAGAAATCATAAAATCATTGATTCTGTCAAAGTTGATTGCATTGCAATACGTCTTGATGATGATATAAAACCTAACGATTTGAAGAATATCGTTAATTTATACACTTCTAGATATGGTAAATACTCGTTTTATGCAGAAGATTACGTCTCACCAATACTCTTCCCAAATGACAAAGTGGACAGTCTTTCTCATGATTTTTACTTAAAAGCATTTGTAGATAAAAGCAAAGGAAGAATTGTTTGGGAATGGGCTAATTGTAGCATATCTATCTTTTGGGAGCTTGGCTGGCGAATTGAGTACAAGGCAACAGGAGCTAAAGAAAGATTAGAAGAAGAAAAAGAGCAGCAAGCAAATGAAAAAAAACAAGACATTTAGATAGGATAAAAAAGGAGGAAGGACATCAAAGTCTTTCCTCTTTTACGTTCTATGGTCGTGGAAAATTAGGTACAGTTGTTTTGAATCTGTAGCCATTATTGCAAACGCCATTAGATTTTAGATTATTTGCTATACTACCAGGATTCATCCCAAGAGCTTTAGCGGCATCATTCATGGTATTAAAATCTTGCCATGTTCCGTCTGGTGCAAAAGCCCGGACTGCTTTACCACGTTTTTGTTGGGCGAGCTTCATATTTGCTCTGGCAGTATCTGGAATTTTATGACTACCCCAATAACCTCCACCATGTGTCTCTCTCCACTTTTTGGCACCTTCAGAAGCTGCTTTTGGTTCAATTCCTTTCATACGATCAGATTGAGTTTTCCTCATTTCGGGAGTACGTTTTTTGCCTGTATTGCCTTGACTAATTCTCTGTTTGGTAGCATCAGATTGTGTTCTACCGAGATTAGCTGCCGAGATCTTTTGTTTGGTTGCAGCTGTATGATTTCTCCCTTTAGAAGCAGCTCCGATTTTTTGTCGATGTGAAGCCGAGAAGTTCACACCTTTATTACCAGTTCCATATTTAGCAACATTATAACCATTATTGATTGTATCGTATTTCTCGATATAATCTCCTTCTAAAGAGAATAATTTGGGTTTTAACATTCCTAAATCATAGTAATCTGTGATGACTTCAAGCTCATGGTAAATCCAATCGTCTATACCTAATCTTCGTTTAGCCTCGTTGAGTTTCTCATTAGCATATTTGTCATCAAGTTTCTTCCAATTACGCCTACGAGCTTTCTCATTGATAGTTTCACCTACATACGACTTGCCATGTTCTTTCTCCTTCCCATTATAAGTATACATGTAAACGACACCTCTGAATGGAATGAATTTGATTGTCATTTTCAGTTCGGTAGAAGTCGCTGATACAGAAATGTCATAGTTGTTGTAATCCAATTTGTAGTGTTTCCTCATTAGCTTTTTATATCGAGGAGCAAAACTTCTAAGTAACACCTTTCCTGCCTTTGCTTGTGTTGGTCGAGAGTCAACAAATTCAAGTGGTTTAGTATTTGAAACTTTCCATCCTGTTATAAGTTCAGCATCCATTATCCCAATCAATTCCTTTTTAGGTAATTTGAGGTTACGTTTCCAAGTGAATGAAATAGAATGAAGATCGTTTCTGGTAACACTAAAATCAATAAAACCTTTTCCATAAACGGCATCATATTTAGGCTGCATCTTTTTCTGAATGTTCTCTGCCAATTCTCCCATATACAAGAGAGTATCGAAGAGCATGAACGATTGTTTCTCATTCGTCATAATCTTATATTTTTAAAGTTGTGAACAAGACTATTCTTATTCATACTTTAGGCGTTAACGTTCCTTAAACCGAGTTTCGAAGTATTTATTTGACACACGTTGTTTTATGTTTTAAGGGGCGAAAAAAAAGGGAAGAAAGCCCATAAAAAGCCTTCTTCCCAATTTGATTAGTCATTGCAAACCTCAAACTCGTGGAATGAATAAAACAGATCTTCATTCTCTTCTTCGTGTTCTTCAACGTAAGCATCCAAAGCATTTTGTATTGCATTAACGTTTGGCTCTACATCAATCCCGACAATCTTAGACACAAAATCTGCTGCTTCATCGAGATTTTCAAAATATTCCCAATCCTCGTATGAATCAAGAAAGTAACGCTCTGGGAAATAATCACCTGAAGCATCGTTTGTATAAAAAACTCCACAACCAGGTTCTTGTTCCATAAAATAAACTTGAATGCTTGGATAGGTCTTTTCGATAATCTGTCTAACACCTTCCTGTTCACACCATGCGGTTTCTTGATTTATCGTCAGGACATTTCCGTCAAGTGAGAAGTCTGTTATCTCCCCACGGCAGCGTGACTTTTCCCAATCTCCACCGAGTTTGTGTACTAAGTTTCCGAGCCACATCTTTCCGAAACCATTCTTTAGGATAGATGTCTTACGTTTCTCCATATACTTCAAGACTTTATGCAGAGATTTTACTTCCTTCAAATCTCCTACGCACTTATAAGAGGTATCACACCAATTCGGCATTAGCGACCTCCTTTCCATCCTTGTAGTGGTAGATAAACAAAGTTTCTGTTGTCATCCACTGTGAATTACTTAGTCTGAAACCATACTTATCTTCGAGAGTTGAGAGGAATTCTGAAAAATCCTCATACTCCTCAGATGCTTTCAGTTCTTCATCTGTCAGCTCTATAATATTCAAACAGCCGATGGTGAAGTCTAAAATCAATACATACTTTGCTTCCATAATTATTCTATTCTTTTTGTTTTGTAAAACATTAGCTTGCTTATAAATGGATTCTCACGGAATATCGAGTTTCTTGCTGTTCCTTGATTTTTCGCTTCTACCCATAATGTGATGGGCTTAGTTGATTCTTTAGTCAAAGCCCTAAAATACCAAAGGATTCTCATACCGTAATCCCTTTTGAAGTTGCATCCTCTGACTCAAAGACTTCTCTACTTTCAAAATCCAGTTCAAAGTCGTTGTTGTCAAATTCGATCTGATCTGCTTTCTCGATAGCCTCTTCTTTTGAGTTGGCAAGGACTACAACATCAACTGTGGCGTAGTAATTGTAGTGAACTAAAAATTTTTTCATTGTTCTTGATGTTTTAAGCCCAATCATTCACTAGCCATACTTCTATATCATAATTTATAGTATAGCCCTGTGTCTGAAAGGGGATTTGTAACTCTTGTTTAATTTGTTCTCTTGCCTCTTCTGCCATAAGTCCATCAAAATCATCCAAAGGAATATTATGATGTTCCGCTATGGCTTCAACGGCTTCTTCTTTTGATGTGTAGATACCCTTGCAGTCTCGATTTGAAAGAGAGTGCCAGGAGTCGGTCTCATACACTGGATAAAGATATTGTTCTGTCATACCGCTTCCTTTATAAAATAGGTTAGGTGGTTGAAGTTGGAACTATAGGGGCTTGTGGTAATCATCTTAAACCCCACTCCATATTTGCCTTGATATTTTTCTACGTTCCAATGCTTTCTTGTGGATTTACCAACCCCCACAGAAGTATGATGAGGAAGAAAGTTGTGTTGTATGAGTTGTTTGATTCTCATACGTTGTTCTTCACTATAGATTCTAGCGTATGCTACATTTGAAGAATGAAGAGTTCTAATAATAGCACCCTCCTGATTGTTGATATTCTCTTTCATTTTAAGTTGTATCTTTTGATTAAGCGTTTTACAGTTGCAGGGACGAACCTACAACCTTGAGCAGTAACAAATCCCTCGTTATTGAGTATATTGGTCATTTCCTGTAAAGACTTATCTTGTGAAATCATAACTTTCAGAAATGCCACAGCTCGCTTATTGTTAGGATTGTTCTTAGCCTTGTCGCTGTTGGTTTGATTACTTTTGGCTATTGCTTGCTCGTGTTTATCCATCAGGTGCTCTGGATTACCCAACTTCTCACCTCTGGCTTTCTTTGCTTGCAATGCTGCTTTTGTTCTTGATGCTGTTAATTCTGCTTCATACTGAGATATTGCCGCCAGTATGTGAAGAACCATTTTGTTTGCCTGTGGAAAGTCGCAAAAGACAATATCCACATCTGACTCCAAAAGATTAGAGAGGAACGATACATTTCTTGCCAATCGGTCGAGTTTGGCTACTATAAGTGTCGCTCCTGTTGTTCTACATAAAGCCAACGCATCTTTTAGTTTGGGTCTATCTGTTTTGCGTCCGCTTTCAACTTCTGTAAATTCAGCAATCGGAATTTTGGTGTGAAGGTAATTTTTGATAATCTCCTTCTGTGCCTCAAGTCCAAGTCCTGAGAATCCTTGTTTTTGTGTACTCACTCGCAGGTAAGCCACATATTTCTCGTTGTTCTTATCCATATTAGCAGTTATTAGATGTTCGTCTTGTTGGTGCTATTGGTGAATAAAAAATGAGGAATACCAGAGATTGTTAGTTTCCTGATATTCCCCATCTTCGTAGGATTGAGAGTTTCCTTATACTGCGATTTTATGTGTAAGCCCGAATATAGAGCAAATATAATCGTAGTAAGAAACGCCATATTGTACGTTTACATCTATGAGTGAAGCGATATTCTCTAAAGAAACGAAACGATAGATAACTTCGGATTCCAGAGCGTTGTCGGGAGTTATTGTTATATCGTATCTGTTATCTTCTGTCAGCTGTATCTTAATCCATCCACAGACTTTTCCTTGAACATAAAATGAAGTTCCGTTTTCGATGACTTTGATGTCGTTGAAGCGGAGACCCCATGAGAAAGGCTTCATGCTACATTGAAGAGCATCATGCCAGATTTGCTTTGCTATTCTATCGTTCATATTATGCTCCAATTAAGAAGTTCATTACTTTGGCATTATAGTTCTCAACCTTGTCGTTCTCCACGTTTAGGTCGATCGTCTCTGCCAGGTTATCTAAATACACATCGTCTATCTGTTTGAGCAAATTCCCTTCTTCATCATATAAGAGAACTTGGAATATATCAGCTCCTTCGATATAGACAATTCTCACGTTTCCTGTATGTAAGAAGCCCTGAACGTGGAATTCGAGAGCATCTTCACTACATACTACTGTTTCTAAGTCCACTCCCCAACTCATAGGAAGGAGAGGTTCTTTGGCAATGATACTCCAAATGTACCTTGCCATGTCGGTTGATAGTTTCTTATTACCCATCTTGCCTTTTATTGTTATCAATCCATTTTTTTGCCTCTTCAAGTGAATCAAAGGTATTGTCCTCTATTTCACCATCTTCATTCAGAATAAAGGCTTGAACATCATCGGGAGAGTTCAGAATAATCAAATTCTCCTTATAAGTTATCTCCTTAGCCATGTTGTAGGATTGATTTAATTGTTTGTACTTGTTGTTTGGTTGGAGCTGAGAATACGATATAAGCATCATCGTCCTCTATCCCAGTCCATACAACTTTATCTATCGTACCGCCATTATCTATAATTTGACTCTTGGCGTATTGAACATCACCCTCATGCTCAACATCTATAAGATAAAATACTCCTTTAGCCATAGTATTCCTTCATATAGCAATCTTCACAGAGAGATCCATAATCATTAACATCACTTCTTGTCATCGGTCTGCCGCAATACTCACAATGTCTTACAGTCTCTTCGTGAACATAGCGGACAACATCAAGCATCGATGCACCACGATAAGACACAGATACCTTATCTTTCTTAGTCGCTTTCTTGTTTGCCATTTCCTTTTAGTTTTGATTCGTACTTGCATTCAACATAGACAGTAAGAATAGCCTTGATAACTCTGGCTCTGTCTGCTCTGTTGTAGTTGGCTGGTTTCTTGTGAGAATAACCATTTCTGAATGACTCTTCGATATGTCCCAGACACTGCTCTTCATATCTGTTGTCGAGAAAGTCTCTGAGTTTATAAGTAACATAGGTATCTGTATCGTCACCCTGGATGTAAACCGAAAGATAGACTTCATCCTTCTTCCAGTTATAAATGTTTGTCACTTTGCTATTCCAGTTGTTGCCAGCATCAGAAAGGAATAATGTTTTATACTTGCATCTTGTTTTGTTGCTATCTCCACGACCTGCCTCCTTGATAATTCTGAGGATGGTATTGTTTGTGATAGCCAAAAGTTCGTTTTCGTTAAGAGCGTTGATAATCTCCAATTTCTTCTTTGGAGCGTATCTTTTGAACAACTCGATATTGATATTTGCTGCCATTGTTGTTTACTTTTTAATAAAATACTCAATAGCGGAATGAACTAAGATATAATACTCTCGATTCACCCCACACTTATTCTCATAGGGATTATAGTAGTCAAGTGCTAATGCCTCGTACAACTGAGGAATATGCTTCTTGATTTTATTTACCAACCACTTGTAATTGATAGGCTTAACCCCATTCATCTTCTTCTGCCATTCCGAAAGAGTAATATCGGAACAGCAACATTCGTAAGTCATAGGCTAAATGAATGGTAAGTAAATGTCATCCAAAATGCCAGACTCAACCATCTTCTTTGCGGCTTCATGTGCACCACGATTTCTGTCATCGTAACCGTAATCATCGCTAGCTATAACTCGGATAGTTGCTACGAAAGACTTCATCAACGACTGCTGTAATGTTCTGTGTTGCATACTAACAGCAAGTCCAAACTTCTTAGGATTCCATGACATTGAGTTGATAGAATCTGTCAAAGCTTCAGCCGCTTTATATTCTCGGCTCTCTTTCAATATTACAGTTTCCTGATAATTCATATTTTTTGAGTTTTAATGTTGTGAAACAAAAAAGCCAGGGAGAAAATCTATTGTATTTGATAATCTCCCCAGCTCTATAATACTGGTTATATGACAATGCTTAGAGAACCTGCCACATCTGAGGTCTTCATGTAGGCAGACAAATCTATATTAGGATTATCTGCCTTAAATGCTTTCAAGTCAAAACTGCTGCGAGTTGTCGGGAGTTTACGAGTAATTCTCATTGTCTCTGTTACCCAACTCCTCACATCCTTCTCTTCCATGTCAGAGAGGAGCTTGCCTTTGATAATATTCAACTGCTCTTCTGCTGATTTCTTGGCTTCGATAAGTTCACGGATTGTCTCTTCTTGTGATTTCCACTCATAGGGGATAGCATAAGGATTCTTGAATTGCTCACCTCGAAGGTCGGTGTCGAGAAGATCTTTACAAATCTCAGTGGGAATACGACTGAGGAAGATGATTTCAGATATATGGTCGAAGTTTCCATCCTTCTTCGGTTTGTTACGAAGATGTATGATGAAGAGTTTATCTACCTTTGCCTTCTTGTTCTGAAGCTCAAATAGATAAGCATAAATTGAAAGTTGCCAGCGAGCCTTTTGAAGCTTATCTGCTGTCATCTGTCCGTAAGTCTTGATGTCGCCCAAAGAAAAGGTATCGTCTGAAACTCTATATACCTTATCTATATTAGATGACCATGATTTGCCATCTGTCACATTGTATTCGGATGCCTCATGCGTCAATCCATAGTCCTTGCAGATTTGGATATAATCAACGGTCTCTTGTGTACCGTCATTTATCCAGTTCTTGTCGAAGTCCTCTATCGAAGAATGGACTCCTGTACCATATTCTGCTGCTGCATTAAGAGTAGCTTCACTGATACCGTTAAATTCATCGGGGAATAGCTGTCTTTGAAGCATCCCTGTGATTCCACTTAGCTGTTTATCGCCAAGCCAATACTCATGTGCCTCTTCATTGAAAAAGACACCAGAGTTCTTTAGTTCGATTCTTTTTGCCATAGTTATGCTGCTTGTTGAAGTTGGAGTTTACGCTGTGTGAAGATTGCCTTTACCTCCTCATTTCCATTTACTTCATTCTGATGCTGATAGTAAAGGCTTGCAAGTTGGTCTTGGCTAATGCAAGAATTCACGGCTGCTCTAATTCCAGCATACTTGTCGAGGGATTTCTGCTGTCCCGTGGTAGCTGTCTTAGTGGCAGTTTTTCTTGTTGCCGCTTTCTTTGTTGTGTTGGCAGTAGATGTTGTACCATCGTCAGCTGTGTTGTCTGTTGGAATATCCTCACCAGCATAGACATAAAGTCCAAGTCCAAACATGGCAAGATTCTTCACTAAGCACCTCATGAGTGTTTTGTTGATGTCGAACATTGTAGCGGCTTGAACCGTCTTTTCGATGTAAGCCTTTTTGTAGCTGTCCCATACTTGATATGTGTAGGCGGTTAGCTTCATGGCTTTGTTTTTTGAGTCCATTACAGGCAACCACATAGAGTGAGTTAGGTCATCAACCGTAACCTCAGTAAACACCATAATACCTACATTCGGATCTGTGAAGTAAGGTAAGTTGTTTTCGGGATTTTTGATTACTCGATAGGTAGCACTCGGATATGCTGCCTTAAATTCAGCCCAAGCGTTCGCCCAGGATAAATAACTGAGCTTGTCGTTCTCTCTTTTTTCCAATTTGTCGTTAAGGTCAAGAGAACTAAGAGCGTTGAACATAAGAGATCTACGTTCATCTGCTGTTATATTAGCAGGAATTTCTGGTTTCTTAAATTTACACATACGCTGTAATTTTTAAGTTGTGAATACTAATGATAAACAAAAAGAGAGGCACACAAAAATCTTCTTTCGTTGATAAATGTGTACCTCTCAAACATCCAGGTCTATTAGTTTCCAGACTTTTAGAGTGAAGGATGTTAGTTGATGAACCAAGAATAACCCTCGGTATCTTCATTTTTAAGGGCTTTCTGGATTCCTAAAGCAAAATCAGTACAGTTCTGATTTCTGTCAATCCACTTGTCTATATAAGCAGATTTTACAGATTCGTTAGCGAGCTGTAGTAGATTCCAAGTTGTTATGTCCTCTCCCTCTTTCTTACCGAAATTGGGGTTACTGACATAGTTCTTTACCATTGCATTTACGGCTTGGTCGCCGATTGTAAGCGATGGCAGTTGTTTCTGTTCAGACGGAGAAAGAAACTGGTATAGTCTCATTCTTCCGATTATCTTACAGAATAACTCTTCGGAGATAGCGGTTGATTGCAAATTCTCCAAGAGTTGTAATGTTTCTTCCTTGTGAGGGTTAAAACCATTGAATAGTTCCAATGACTTCTGCATAATATCTGCTTCAGTCATGCAATCTATGGTACCAGAGTTCCCATCACACGTCAGCATTAAGTTTGAACACACTCTTACTTGCCAACCAACAAAAATTTTGAATTTTAATGCGGTTGGTCTGTTATAGAGTTTGTCCTCATTATAGCCCCTCACTCCACCAATACAAAGGTGAACCGATTGACCATTGATAGTTTTTGTAAGGTTCTTGACATGGCAGCAAAAAGCCAATCTCTGATAAAATACGGTCTTGTCTGCATCTGTCAATTCACTTGCTTTCTTGTGTTGAGCTGATGGTATTCTTCCGATAATAGGATGTGATACTCTACACTCAACAGGTGTAAGTTCTCCAAATACTTTCTCGGCAACGCTTTTTACAGCACCAATAAAATTCTGGTGTGAAAGAGTAAGTGTTCCGTCAAAGAAAGTAGGAATTACGTTCTTAGTTTGCAACTCTTCAAGCGTGATTGCTTGGGTATTGCTTTCAATGAAGTTAGGATGGTTGTCACCCCAATCTTCTTCTTCAATAACTTCAGCCTCGATTATATCATCTGATTTTTCGAGACCCAAGGTTATGTCTGATGTGATAGTCCCTGCTGTAGGAACAATCACGGCTGTAGTTGCTTCTTTCTTCTTCATGTTGTTATTCTTTTTGAAGTTGTTAGCAAACTGTAAAGTAACTTAGTCGTGGGAGGAAAGGAAAGCGTATAATCTTTGCCTTCATGTTTCTCACGAGCGTAACAGAACCATTTTTATTGATGGCTCTGATGATAAGTTCTGATTTTGTCTTGTTCATATTCGTTATTTATTGAACAGTTAGAACTATGGGAGTAACTGGACTTTAATTTGCCAGTCACCCCCGATAACTTTTTGTACCCTTTGAAGAATAATGTTATTGCTTCAAGTAGGTTTATGATAATGTCGAGTTTGTCGTTTTTACTCACATACAGTCTCAACAACATTTGCTGTGTCGGTAGGCGTTGTTGTTGGCTTTACCGACTTCTTGTTTTTGTACTTGCTCCAGAGACTCTTCGTCAAATCTGTAGCTTCGATGATGGTGACAGCTATTGTTAATACTCTGTAGCTGACAACCAATGTTTGTTTGATTTTGTTCATATTTTCTGATATTTTACTTTATTAAAATGTTTTGTTTTTTCTATATATAAGGCTTTTAAGCGATAACAGAAAAGACAAAAAAAGAGGTTCAAAAAACACTTTGTTTTTGACCTCATAAATAAAACTTCAAGCATCAGCCCGACCTGTAGAATAGTAGCTCCTTGAGTACCATAATCCCAGCCGAAGCCAAAGTTCATGTTGTTCCAAATTCATCATCTGGCAATCCCTTCTTTATGCTTTGAAGTTTGTCAAGAATTCTATCTTGACTTTATCTTCAACTATAAGGGTATTAAGTCTTTACAAACGGTGAAGAATAAAATGACGAAAAACGCTATAAAACTCACTTCCACGACCTTGATTATCTTAACTATGGATTTCAACACATTATGAGAAATGTTTAAGAATCTATTTCAAATAGTCACTGGGGAGCGAAGTATAGTAACTTCCAGTGAACAGGTTAAGACTACTGCCGAGGAACATAAAGTAGTCAAGTCAAAGTTCATGCACGATATACAGGCATTGAAAGATACTGGCTACTCGTTGATCGCAGGAGAAGCTATCGTGTTGGACTTGAAATCTGCATTGGAGCTTATGCCTCGTGACCGAAAGAGGGTGGATGCGTACAAGAGCCTGGCAGACTATCTTAATAAAGAGTTCGATTGTACTCTTTATGTAACTTCACAAAAAACTAAAATAAAGGAGGACAAGCAATGAAACTTACGATTATGAATTACGACATTGATACGGATGTAGAGAAGGACTATCAAGAATTGTCTGACAAATTATCATTCTTGGCGATTGCTTTATATCCCAAGATAGACATTAAGGGTGTTGCGTATGACTATAATCCATGCACCAATACAGCCACCATCCTATTCAAGAGAAATTCAGTAAGCTATCTGGATTGTGGTTGGATAAAGAACGAAGACTGCCAACTTATAACAGGACTGACGGAGGAGTGCTTCTTTCCGAAGGTATTTGGCGGATTGGATGATGGCTATTGGGGATTGATAGCATACAATGGAAGTTGGTATGCTGCTGATGACAACATTAAAAGGCACTTCCTTAAACGCCTGTCTGAGGGAGCTAAAGACATAAAGATAAACTTTGGCAAATATTATCTGGAGATTAAGATTATTGGAGCAAACTCATAATGCCTTTTACCTAAAAACAAAATAATGGCATATATGGGGTTTGAGTGATTTATAGGGGGTATGGCATTTTTTGAGAATAGGTGAAAGTGGTATAAATTGACTGAATATCAATAAGTTTTGCGTTTTACCTTTTTACAATAGGTAAATGATATAAGCACACTAAGTGACATAAGGTAAAACCACAAGAGATTAAGCAATATAGCTTGGTCTCTTTCTTCTTTGTCAAGGGTAAAAAGTCAAAAAACGCCATTTCTATCCGTCTAAATCTTTATAGTTGGAAGCTGATTTCCCTCTATGCTTCCAACTTAACAACATGAGGGACTTTAAATAATATGGAAAAAGTAAATAATACAATTATTCCTTTATCGGATAAGATAACAATAATCAATCCGAAAGACAACAAAGCTACAGAGACGGATATGTCAACCGTACTCTTTAACATTATGAATGGTGACGAATACAGAAACTACAAAGAGAAAGGGAAAAAGATGTCGGGTGTTGACAAATGGAATTATATCCATAACGATATACCAAAAGTCAACTACTCAGGTGCCGTCAAAAACAACTGCTTTCTGTCATACTCGAATATGGTAGCAGTTAGAGTACCTAACTTCTGTAATGGCTACCTTACTGATGGCAATGAAACAAGAGACGAGTTCGCAAAGAAGATACCATTTGTGTATGCAGCTTATGCTGATATTTATAACGAATGTGCATTGCTTATTTGCAAGCACGACAATACAGACCCAAGACAACACAAGACACTTTGCACACATATTGAAAAAGAAATAGCAAATATGTCAGAGTCGCTTTGCTCATGGGAAATAAGGGCATATAGTGAGAGTTCCTATTACTCAGCCACTATATCGTTTGATGACAAGCTGATTATAAATGACAAATGTGAAACTTTCCATTTCAGACCAGAAATCAACAATCTCAAAACAACAGTAAAACTAACCAAGGATTCTTATAACACAATGAAGCCTGAGCTTTCTACATTTACAACACTTGACGATTTGAAAGAAGATGTCATGCAGCATTTCAATCTAAGACGAAGTAACTCAATTATAGCGGCAGCAAGATTCTTTGCATATAGAGCTAAAGATAACGGAATAGAAGGACATGAGGCTTACAAGTCTTTTGTTGATTGCTTTAACTGGCATCGGTGTAATGAACAAGGTGCAAACATCTATTATGAGTTTTATGAAGTATTTGATTTGGGCTTGTAAAATAGCCCAAATTTTTACCCAATGCAATGCAAAGGATAAAACTCTTATTATAGAAACCATAAACGAAGAATATTATGATAAAAATTAGTACAATAAATAGGATATACCAACCCAATCAAATAAGAATGGTTGATATATGGGATATTTTGACAGCTATTAAAACAGGCGTATATAACGGTGAAAATCTTATATCCATAACCCAAAAGATACAACAAGAAACGAATCATGGCAAGCAAAATGACTTAAAGTTTCATTATTTGCCTTGCGTTTTATACAATGGTGTGTTCTCAAAAAAATCAGATGTTGGATTGCTCGAATATTCACATATTACAGCAATGGATTTTGATAATTTTGATAGCATTGAGACAATGCGTTATATCAGGGGAAGATTAGAAGCGACTCCATGTGTAATCGCCGTTTTTGTCACACCAAGCGGAAAAGGACTAAAGGCTTTGGTTATACATGACAACGATAATCCTACGTATCACAAAGAACTTTATAAGCAGCTTTTGAAGAAGTTTCAAATACAGGATGCTGTCAATGATGGTTCTTGTTGTGATTTGTCAAGAGGAAACTATATTTGTTATGACCCTACAATATGGATTAGGAAAGAAAATGTTGTACCGTATCATTTTGAACATACCCCGAACCACACTACTCCACACAAAACAACATCTGGAGTAGTGGATGTGGTTGAATTAAAGAAAAAAGTTGAAACAATATTTGATTATATGGCTAAAGTAAAATCTGGCAGCAGCATTATAAATATTATGAACTCTGCTTGGAGGAAAAAGCCTGAGTTATGGATGGAAGGGAATAGAGCAAATTCCGTTTTCTCTATGGCATCACAGTTATGTAAGTTTGGAGTGGATATAGATGCAGCTATTGATTACCTTAAAACTGCGTTTACCCCAGTCGGACTTAATGACCGTGAGATAGTGTATCAAGCAGGACGAGGTTATGCTTGTAATGCAGCAGCTTTTGGAAGTGAAAGAAGTAGATTTAACAACTACGGAAGCAAAGGTAAAAGTAAAAGGCGTAGGAGAAAGACCTGGATATAATGGATGCGGCTTACGCCTAAACTAACGACATCAATCTCTCCAAAACAGAAGTCAAGAGAATTGATTGTCGTTAATCTAATGAGGAACTTTGTTCCGAATGCAATGCAATATTTTATACACTACAATTACTATATTATAGATAGATTAAGTTTTATGAGCAAAAAAGATTGCACCTTAAACTCAAAAAATATGGAAACAATAGATATACATATACCAAACGGTATTAGATACATGAGTGATTACCTTGAACTCATGGATATTCTTCCTCAACAAGGTAAATATATATTGAACAAACAACTTACAGGCTGTGGAGGAACTACACTCTTCCTCCACAGTCAGAAACCACTTGTGCTTGTATCTCCAAGAACAAACATACTAATCTCAAAGTATAAGCAAACTCCAGAAAGTCACTTGTTTAGGGATAAGAAGAGTGCTGATGTAAATACCTTAAAGGCAGAACTTAGGAACTATCTTATGTGGTGTCAGAATCCATTTGAGCCAACTAAATCCAAAATACCTAAAATCCTTGTAACAGTGGATTCTTTCAAGTATGTCTTGGAAGTACTTGATGAAAATCACTACACAGATGACTTTTTGTTTTTGGTTGACGAGTTTCAAAATCTGGTATCTGACGCAACATTCAAAGGTAAGACGGACATGGAGTTTTTGAGCCTTATTGACAGCCATTGCAAGAATATTGTATATATGTCTGCTACTCCTGTTCAAGCAGTTTATCTTGACCATGTTCAGCAGTTCAAAGGGTTAAGACACTTCATGCTCAAATGGAATCCAAATGTTCTTGAAACACCAAATATCAAGGAGGTACAAATGAAACCTCCATATAACACCTTGAATATTTGTGCAAGCATAATAGCAGGGTTTAGACAGAATGGATATTTTGAAAAGAAGATATACAATGGTCATGAATGTTATGCAAGAGAGATTTGTATCTTTCTGAATGAGGTAAAGACTATCAAGCAGATAATCGAACGCAATAATCTTCAACCATCCGAAGTTACAATTCTTGTATCTGAAAGTAATAAATATGCCAAAGCGTTAGAGCAAAATGGTTTTAGAATAGGAGGACTTAGCACAAACAAAAAGAATCCGAAGAACAAGCCATTTACATTCTGCTCAAAATCGTCCTTTGAAGGAACGGACTTCTATAGTACAAATGCCGTTACTGTTATATTCTTGGATGGCTCACGTACCAGTCAATCATTAAGTTTAGAAATAGACCTCCCTCAGATTATGGGCAGACAGAGACTTGATTGTAATCCTTTCAGACGTGATGCAACCTTATACTATAAAATTAAGGAAAATCCCCAAACAATTACTGAAGTAGAGCTTGAACAAAGTAATATGCTGAATGTCTCCAATACACTTCTCGATTCCCTAAAAGGAATGAACGAAACCGCAAGGGATATTTGGGCAAACAAACTCAGAGCCATACCTGAGAGTGAACGATACAAAAATGACTATGTTGATGTGTTTGACACACTCAATGGTTACGAATTCAATATAAATTGGCTTGCTTTTGTCGCTAAGATGGATATATGGCATAGGCAAAAGCATTTCTACAGCGATCCCATATACCTGTTGTCAGGAGTAGAGCAAGGGTTGTCTCAAACATCTGCATCAAAACCGACCTGCCTAATGAATTTTGAAAGAGACTTTTATCAGACGACATCTTTTCAAGTTCGTATGAAACTGTTTGTGGACTTTATTACAACTTACCCCGAACACTTGACTGATGTGTTGTATAATCCATACATCCCCCATGATTTCTATGAATACTATTGTGTGGTTGGAGCGCAATATATCAAGAGTGTTTCGTATAGGGAAAAGGAAATAAAATCTCGATATGCCTTCTTGATTATGCAGCCACAAATACAAACCTTATGCACCCAATGTTTTATCTCTGGGCAATTTTATACAAATTCTGAAGTAAAGGAGATATTACAAGGGGTATATAATAAGTTGAGATTTACAGAGACTGCCAAAGCTACAGACATAATTACATATATACCGACAGCCAAAGTCTGTATGCGTACAATAAACAAAATTAGGGTATCTGGATTTGAGATACCATAACACAGATTACCACTTATCCTTTATGGGTAGGTGGTTATATTTTTATCTATAAGGTATAGTGGAAATTTTAGAAATAACTATTAGACGCTTTTTCATAGTTTTCATAATTCTTTTCATAGTTTTCACCCACCCAAATACGCCTTTCAAAAAAATATAACTTTGCAGCGAAAAAAAAATAGTAATAATAAAGACAAAGAATATGAACATTACAAGACATGACAAAGCACAAGTTGCTTGCAAATTATTAGGTGGTGCGATTACTATTGGTACGCTCCTTTTCAAGTATTATCTTGACAACAAGAAGTTAAAAAACAAGTACGCTTTTATTGACTACAAGAACGAAAAGGATTTGGAAACTTACAAGGAAAAGTTCGAGATTAAGAAGCAGCACGAGAAAGCACAAGAAGAAAAGACAGAACATGTTGATGACACTTCTTTCTCTATTCCTACTGAAGAGAATCCGAATGACATTCGTTCTCGTGTTTTTACCGTAAAGAACGAAACTTTTTGGACTGAGAACATCCTACATAATAATGGGGTTAATTGGCTTACCAGTCGTTCAGGTCAAGGGAAGTCAATCATAGCAGCTCAGTTAGGAATTGAGGCTGCAACAGGAGGTGTTTCACTTCTTGTTCCTCATGGCAATGGCACTTCCTTTGAACCAACACATGTTTTCTGGTACGATGTTGAACTTGACGATGATGACATTTATCGCCGCTATTTCCAGCACGACTTCGCATTCCCTGAAAGTTTCAAGAGGGTAACTGATTGTGATTTTCCCAACGAGTCTATGTTGTTGGAAGACATAAAGGCACGAGTAATGACTAACAATGAGGACTGTGCTGTAATCATTGACAATCTGACCAGTATTGTACCAACTATTCAACCTACCAAGATGAATGATTTTCATTATGGTCTGAAGCAAATCCAAAAAGAAGCAAAACAAAAGGGCTTTTCCGTAACATTCTTGGTCGTTGTTCACACAAAGTCAGGAGAAATGTGGGAATCTATCACAGACAATTCTTTTGCAGGGTCTGTTCAGGTGGCACGTTGTGCAACAACTCTAACAGCTATTGAGCCAACAAGAATTGCTGATGACATAAAGATAATCAAGAACATTAAAGATCGTAAGAATGCTAAAGACCCAATGGTGTCTTTGGTAAAATTGGTTGAGACTCCATATCTGCACTACGAATATTTAGAGGATGCTAAAGAATTGGATGTGCTTGCTCTAAAGCCCAAAGCGAATAGAACAGCCGCTCCTAAAAAGACGAACAAGAAAACAAAAATAAGCGATGAAGATGTCAAGTGCATAAAAGAGATGAAAGCTGAAGGTATCGCAGTTGAAGATATTGCAAAGAAATTCAATGTTACCGTGAAAACTATATACGCAAAACTTAAATAGCCAAAAAGGAGGGGAATTTCCACATATAGGAGTTCCTCTTTTATCTTATAAGTTGCTTTAAGTCGTTCTATTCTAAGTTGTTCTTTTTCATAAAGGCATCCATACGTTGGGATGAAGTTTTTGCCTGATTGGTAACACCGTTTGTTTTAATAGTTTTTCCGTTAGCGAGAGCATAATACTTAGCTGTTTTTTCCCACTTTTTATAAACATGGTCACCAGCAAACCAATTAATGAAATAGTACAAATCTCTCGCTTCACCATACCATACAATTTGATTTGGTTCTTTTTCACCTATATAATCGTATGACATTCTCGATACGAAAGAATAGAACACATCATCATCATAAGAAAGATAGCCTTCATTTGTTAGCGCGTAATACAATTTTGTACAGAAATTCTTATCATGGAGGATTACAGACTCCAAATATTCTTTCTTAATTCTATTTTTGACAGCCTTGGGAAGTGTAAGTCTCGAAAGGAAATTTTCCTTAAATAAAGCAAACTCAGGAATAGGCTTGGGAACATATTCATCTATTGGGACTCCAGTTTTTATAAAGTCCATAAAGATAGAATAAAATTCTACATTTTCTTTTAACAATTCATCCATTTTTGACACTTGTTCCAAATACGGAGATGTGTATCTACAAATATCTTGGAAAAAATATATATACAATGCACAGTTCTTTATATTATACATAAAATGCTCCCAATCAAGATTAGGGACACCAGTACTATAAAAAAAACTCTCAATGTCTGCCAAGTCTGATACTTGCTCAGAATTAAAACTTCCTAAATTCCGACATTTGCCCAAATCTTTTTTAATTTCTCCTTCATCGGGATTGTCCCCAACAACAAGACTTGCCATATTCCCAACTAACGAGAACAATGTCCATACTTTTAAGATAGATGCTACTTGCTGATAATCAATACCAGATTTCACAAGAGTTGTAATAAAAGCATCTTCGTCATTACTTAAAGTTATTCTTTTTAGTTCCTTTAATGTATTGTAATCTGCATCAATATTACTGAGAATTAAAGATTTTTCTTTTATACTACACTCGGCGAGCTGTTCAAAGAATTCTGATTCAGAAATATTTTCAAATGATTGTTTATCAGCATCAGCATAAAAATTTAATAACATTTTAAGAGAAATCCCTGACAACTCTTTAGATAACAGAGAATATGCCTGCTCAAATGAATATTTATCAAGCAGCACAGAATAGTAGTAACAGCAAGCCGTATTATAGAACGCATCGTATGAAATCAATCCGTCCTCAAAAAATAATCGTTCAAATACTTCTATTTTTGAAGAAAGATATAGCATAGCAGGAACAAAAGCATCACGAAATTGTTCATACTCTTCTTCTGAAGCTGCATTTCTAATGGCTACAACTTCTTTTTTATACCCACTAAGATAGTCTGTGATAATTTGCTCTTCATCACAGGACATTTCAATATGCCTTTTACCTTTTATGACTTCCACGAATCTTTGAAAGCAGACATTAAATCCTTCAAGATTTAAATTTCTCATATCTTATCTTATAATTTGATGAGACGAGTCTGCTTATTATACTATCAGACCCAGTTATAGTTCTATATTCCGTTAGTAATTCCCCGTTGCAACCGTTATAATACAATCCACAACTCACCGCCTTTTGGCTCATCAGGTAGGCTACACCCAAATATAAAAAGCAGTACTGCCTTTCCATATAGCTATAACAATACAAAATGTGTACCATTATAGGTATATGACAGAAAGGCAGAACTCAAATGTTTATCAGAATGTGTCAGCTATCTTATCCATCTGTTCACCTATCGCTTTATCAATCAATTTTGCGTAACGACTGGTCATGCGAGTATTGGTATGTCCCATCATTTTTGATATGACTTCAAGCGATATGTTGTTAGCGAGCGTAACGGTACTTGCGAAAGTATGGCGACTTGTGTGGAAAGTCACTCGCTTGTTAATGCCACATAATGTTGCAATGTCCTTTAGATTCTCGTTCACATCTGTACTGTCCTGAATAGGCATAACAATATCACTATTCGGGTCGCTGTACTTATCCAACAAGAGCTTTGCCATAGGAAGGAGAGGAATGCGTGAGAGAACACCTGTCTTTATGCGTTTCTTCTTAATCCAGATACGCCCCTCGTCATCTGTCTCAAAATGCTCCTTGCGTAATGTTTTGATGTCAATATAGGCAAGACCTGTGAAACAACCGAAAAGGAAAGCGTCTCGTGTACGCTCAAAACGCTTGATAGGAGTAGTGAAATTGATAATCTTACGCAACTCCACATCGTCAAGATAGTCTATATCTACATGCTCACGCTCCACCTTATATATATTAAGTGGATTGAACTGGATATATCCATTTGCCACAGCTATGTTCATCAACTGCTTCAAGAACTTCAGATGTTTTGAACATGAATTTTGGCAGTTGTTCTTCTCCGTAAGCAGATAGGTATGAAAGCCCTGTATAAAGCCTAACTTTACCTCATGCAAGTAAATATCCTCACGATGATACTTAGCCCCCATAAACTCCTTAATATAACGACCTGTAAGTTCATTGGCTTCGTAGGTGTCCTGGGAGATTTTCTTACCGACAAGTAGTTTGCGCATCGCTTGAAAATCTTTGAACACATCCAACAATGTCTTTTGGTTTATGGCATCCACATGGTCGTTTACTGCTTCTTTCAGTAGGTTGGCAGTAATCATAAAACCTTTTTCCATCAACTCAATCTCCTTTTGAAAGATTTTGTTGCGGAGCTGATACAGATACTCGTTTAGCTGTTTAGCCTCTTCACTTCTGCCACGAACCAACTGCTTTTCATCGTCCCAGTCAGATACTTTAATCTTTTTGCCTGTGTAATAAGATACACGCACGGCATTAACGCTGATGTAAGCTACGATAGGGGATAACCCATTTTTGTCTTTTCTGGTTTTCTTTACCATGAAATAGACCGATGTACAATGCTTTTCCATTGCTTCTTAAACAAGTTTTGAAGACTTATCTACTTAATATACAATGGTTTATCCCATGTTGTGATGCCACTTTTTACAGACACCAAAAAGTGGCATCAGTATGTACCACGGAAAAGCGATAAAATGAGGTGTTTTAGTGCCTTTATATAACCTGTTAAAGACTCTTTTTTACAAGGTTTATTTGCATAAATTCAAGCTCAAACCTACTTGTAAAAGCCAATATCCAACAAGCATGCAGATACAAAAAAATCCTCCATAATCCCTACAAGGACTATGGAGGATAATTCTATATAAATATCTGACAGTCAGATAATTACTTCTTGTTGAGGGCGAGGTCGATAGCAACGGCGATAGCTACAGAAGCACCTACCATCGGGTTGTTACCCATGCCGAGGAAGCCCATCATCTCTACGTGAGCAGGTACTGAAGAAGAACCTGCGAACTGAGCGTCAGAGTGCATACGACCGAGAGTATCGGTCATACCGTAAGAAGCAGGACCTGCTGCCATGTTGTCCGGGTGGAGTGTACGACCTGTACCGCCACCAGAAGCAACTGAGAAGTAAGGCTTACCTGCGAGGATACGCTCCTTCTTGTATGTACCAGCTACCGGGTGCTGGAAACGTGTCGGGTTTGTAGAGTTACCTGTGATAGATACGTCTACGTCCTCGCTCCAGTTGATAGCAACACCCTCGCGAACGTCGTTAGCGCCGTAGCAGTTAACCTTAGCGCGCGGACCGTCTGAGTAAGCGATGCGGTCTACTACCTTCAGCTCGCCTGTGTAGTAGTCGAACTCTGTCTTAACGTATGTGAAGCCGTTGATGCGGCTGATGATCTGAGCAGCGTCCTTGCCAAGACCGTTGAGGATAACGCGCAGCGGGTTCTTGCGAACCTTGTTTGCCATCTCTGCAATCTTGATAGCACCCTCAGCAGCTGCGAATGACTCGTGACCTGCCAAGAAAGCGAAGCACTGTGTCTCCTCGCGGAGAAGACGAGCAGCGAGGTTGCCGTGGCCGAGACCTACCTTGCGGTCGTCAGCTACAGAACCAGGGATGCAGAATGCCTGCAGACCTACACCGATTGCCTCAGCAGCGTCGGCTGCTGTCTTAACGCCACGCTTGATAGCGATGGCTGCGCCTGCAACGTATGCCCACTTTGCGTTCTCGAAGCAGATGCGCTGTGTGTCCTCACACATCTGATAAGGATCAACACCTGCAGCTTCGCAAATCTCGTTAGCCTCTTCAAGGCTCTTGATTCCCTCAGCGTTGAGAGCGGCAAGAACCTGAGCCTCGCGGCGCTCCTGACTTTCGTAACTTACTTTTCTAATCATAGTTGTGTATCTCCTTATTATTCTTTACGTGGATCAATTGCTTTAACAACACCCTGCTCGGCAGTTGTACGACCGTAAGAGCCAGTGAACTTCTTCACAGCCTCGTTAGCGTCCATACCGTTCTTGATAGCTTCCATCATCTTGCCGAGGTGAACATACTCATAACCGCAAACCTGGTTGTCCTTGTCGAGGAACTGACGTGTGATGTAGCCCTCTGTGAGCTCCAAGTAGCGTGTACCCTTAGCTACTGTACCGTAGAGAGTACCTGTCTGTGAGCGCAGGCCCTTGCCGAGGTCCTCAAGACCAGCACCGATTACGAGACCGCCCTCAGAGAATGCGCTCTGTGTACGTCCGTAAACAATCTGGAGGAAGAGCTCGCGCATAGCTGTGTTGATAGCATCGCAAACGAGGTCAGTGTTCAGAGCCTCGAGGATTGTCTTGCCCGGGAGAATCTCAGAAGCCATAGCTGCTGAGTGAGTCATACCGGTGCAACCGATAGTCTCAACGAGAGCCTCCTGAATAACGCCGTCCTTAACGTTCAGAGACAGCTTGCAGGCACCCTGCTGCGGAGCACACCAACCCACACCGTGAGTATAGCCAGAAATATCCTTAATCTCCTTGGCATAAATCCATTTTCCTTCCTCAGGAATTGGAGCCGGTCCGTGGTTAGGACCCTTTGCGACAACGCACATGTTGTCTACTTCTTTTGAATAAATCATAATCGGTTATAATAATTTAAATTATTAATGTGTAAAGTCTTTTCTACGAAAGCGGCATAAGCTTTTACATCTCACACCCTTTACGCTTACAAAATTACAAAAAAAGAATTATACTATACCTATTTTGAGGTATTTTTTTGTTTTCATTTCACGAATTATTCATTATTTGTTTTTTATTTGCACAATGGGACATCTACAATGCCGGCTTTGCTTTTTATTAATATCCAGGGTTTTGCGCGAGATTAGGGTTCAGTTCGCGGGCTTTTTCCGGTATCGGGAACACTATGGTGTATCGCTTCTTGTCGGCAGCAGACGGTGTATGGATGTCGTACGGCTCGCAGTAGGTGCCGAAGCGTATCATGTCCTGCCGGCGCCAGCCTTCCCACACAAGTTCGAGCAGACGTTCGTCGAGGATGTTCGCGAGTGTGGCTGCAAGCGAGGACATTCCGGCACGCGAGCGCACGGCGTTGAGTTGCTCGTCGCCAGTCTCTCCGTTTCTCACCTTTGCCTCTGCCTTCATCAGCAGCACGTCGGCGTATCTGTAGAGTACGATGTCGTTGTCGGGCATACGTCCGTCGGAGTAGGCTGTGCGGTCTACCTCATACTTCTTCATGCGTGCTCCTGCCGTCTCAATGTATTTGCTTGCCGTGAGGTTCTGCTCGACGGCGAGCGGCATGTACTGGAGCGGTGTGCCGTCGTCGAGGGTTACATACTTGCCGTCCACCTCCACCCTGCCCGTGTAGAAGTTAAGTTCGAGGCGCGTGTCGGGCGAAGCTGTGCCGTAGCCGTTCACAGCCATAGTGTGCAGCGTGGCGCAGGTGCCGTTCTCGGAAGCTCCGCTGTATGCACCGCCGTGTGCGTAATGGCGCGAGCGGAACAGATAGTGAAACTCGTTCAGATAGAGCATCTTGTTCAACGGAATGGTGAAGATGTTCTCTTTCGAGTTTTCGTTGTGCACGGCGAAGTTGCTTGCATAGTCGCTCTCGAGCGAATATCCGGCGGCTGCAATCAGGTCGCAGTAGTGGATGCAGGTCTGCCATGCGTTCTTCTGTGTGCCGTCGATGTCGAACATTATCGTCTTGCCGTCAGGCCGTGACGAGTCGGTCCAGTTGTTGTCGGTGTACACTTCGGCGTTGAGGGCGAGTTTGGCAAGCAGGAACCACGCCACCGGACGCGTCACCCTACCGTAGTAGTTGCCCTGCAGATTGCTGTGCTCAAGAGGCAGAAGCGGTGCCACGGTCTGCAGCTCGTTCACGATATAGCCGAACACTTCACTGCGCTCGCTCTGACGTATGTCGGCAGTCTTCTGCGCTGTCGACTCAAGTACGGGTATGCGTCCGAACATATCCATAGCATAATAGTAGAACATGGCTCTAACGGCTCTCACTTCCGCCTTGTACTCGTCACGCTGCCGGTCAGTAAGCAGCGCCTTGTACTGGTCTATCGTCTCCAACGACTTTGTGGAGAGCACGATAACCTTATAGAGATATTTCCAGACGTTGTACAGATCGGTGTCGGTGGCAGTCCATGTATGGTTGTACATGTTTTCCCAGAGTCCGCCGTCATACCAGTTGCCGCCACGTATGGGAATGATAGCCTCGTCGGTGGTCAGCGTGTTGTAGTCGTATATGCCGCGGCATGTGCCCTGCAAGCCTTCGCCCTCCTCGTGTGCACCGATGTAGTTGTACAACGAAGCTACGGCGTTGACGTACAGGCTGTTGGCAGAGTCGTAAATATTCTGCTCCGGCAACTGGTCTTTTGGTGTCTCGTCGAGACAGCTCGTCAGCGAGAGCAAAAGTGCGAGAACAGACAATGCGAAAAATCTATGTTTCATAGTCATTAATCGTTACGTTGGTAAAAACATTTCGGGCTGTATTAGAACTGCACGCTCACTCCTATGGAGTAGGTTCGGTAGGTAGGATAGCAGCGCTTGTCGTCGATGCCCATTGACGAGTTGACAACATAGGAGTTGATTATCGGTGTCAGACCGCTGTAGGACGTGATGGTGGCAAGGTTGTTGACGCTGCACGACACGCGCAACGAGCGCACTATGTTGCTCTTCACCGGCACGTTGTAGCCTATGGTGAGATACTCAAAGTTGAGATAGTCGCCGCGTTCGAGCCAATAGTCAGACACGTTCTGGTCAACGATGTTACGTTCGGGCGCACCCTTCATAACGTTGTATATCGGGAACGACGACATGTTGTTGTAAGCCAATGCCGTGCCGTTGAATATCTTGTGTCCGAAGGCTCCGTTCATCTGCAGCGACATATAGAAGTTCTTGTAGCGCAGCGATATGTTGGAGCCGAGCGTTGCCTTTGGCGTAGCCTGTCCGCAGATGCGTCGGTCGCCACCGTCGCCGAAGTCGATAGTGCCGTTGCGGTCGAGGTCTTCTATCCTATACTTCATTGTGCCCTGCTCGTCCTTGTAGAGTCCGGTGCAATGAGGCAGATAGAACACGCCCAAAGGCTGTCCTACAATCTGGTAGAGCACGTGGTTGTTGTCGCCACCGTTCTGTCCGGCTCCGTCAATGGAGCCGATGGCTGTGATGTTGGCAGCCGACATATTCATGCCGTTATAGTTGCCGGAGAGCGACAGCAATTTATTCTTCTGGAACGAGAGGTTCATGCTCACATTTAGGTCTATATCCTTTGTCTGCACCGGAGCAATAGAGAAACCGATCTCAAGACCCTGGTTTGACATAGCGCCAATGTTTGCCAACAGCTTGTCGTAGGCAAACGGCGGCACGGGCACATCATAGGAGTAGAGCATGTCGGTGGTCTTAGAGTAATAATATTCGGCGGTAAGCATAAGGCGGTTGTGCCACAGTCCGATCTCGCCACCGATATTGAACGTCGACTTTGTCTCCCATTTCAAGTCGGGGTTGTTGTTGCGTATGGTGCCGAGCGTCACAGTCGGCGTGTTGTTGACGGGTACGATGCCCGTCTGCTGCACGTTGTTCATGGTTGTATAGGCAGATATGCCGCCCAGATTGCCCGAACGTCCGTAACCGGTGCGCAGTTTCAGAGTGTTTATTCCGTCGAAACCGCTTAAGAAGCGCTCTTTCTTAACGTCCCATTCTGCCGAGACAGACGGGAAGAAGCCCCATGTATGGTCGTCGCCCACCATAGACGAACCGTCGCCACGCATAGTGAGCGTCAGCTTATACTTATTATATAATGTATAGGAAGCGTTTGCCATGACCGACGCCAGCGACTGGTCTTCGTAGATGCTGCCCGTAGCGCCATAAGGACGCGACGCAGTGACTCCGATGTTGTCGTAGCCGAACTCGTTTGTCGTTATGCCCTTTGCGCGTGTCCAAAATGCCGTGCGCTCCAGATAATGATATTCAGTGGAGAGTCCGGCAGACAGCGAATGGATGCCCCATGTATGGGCATAGTCGAGCGAGACATTGCCAAGATACTCCTGTTTCTTGAACTCGCCGCGATATACGTTGCCCTGCGCCCACAACCATGTCGGGCAGAACTCAGAGTTCTCGTTTGAGGTGTAGGAGTAGCTACCGAATGCCGACAGATTGAGCGACGGCGCAAGCTTGTAGAGCAGTCGCATGTGGGTATTGAAGTACATCTCCTTCTGGTCGCTACGTTCGGCAAGTACGGCAGAAGGCGGATTGATATAATAGGCAGGACCGTTCTTTATCCAGTTGCCGTTGGCATCGCGTCCGGCAGGATATGTAGGGTTCTGGCAAGCGGCGGAGTAGAACAGCATCTGAGTGTCGAATATGTCATTGTTCTTGTACGTAGATCCGAACACACCGAAGTCGCCGACGAGACGGTTGTCGAAAGCATGTTGCGTGACATCTATCTTTGCCACGAAATTGTTATAGTCCTTGGTCTTTATTATGGTATTATGGTCGATATAGCCGAACGACGCACGATAGTTCGACTGTTCCGAGCCACCGCTGAAAGCAAGGTAATGGTTCTGTACGAAGCCGGTTCGGGTGATTACGTCGTAGAAGTTGTTTTTGTATCCACCGTTGTTGGCGTACACCCCGAGGCGTTTGGCAGTAGCGAGATACTCGTCAGCCGACAGCATGTCGAGTTTCTTTGACATGGTTTCCAGTCCGATGTTTGTCTCATAAGATATTTGGAACCCTTTGCCTGTGCCCCTCTTTGTCTTCACCTCGATAACGCCCGATGCACCACGCGAGCCATAGAGTGCGGTCTCGGCGGCATTCTTAAGCACCGAGAAACTCTCTATATCGGCAGGATAGATGGTGGAGAGCGTGGCGATGTCACTTGTCACGCCGTCGATGATAACGAGAGGGTCGTTGCCTCCGACTATAGATGTGGTTCCGCGCACCCGCACAGACGAGAGCTGCGCCATACGGTCCATGCCGTTCGACGTAACGCTTACACCGGCTGCATTGCCGTTCAACACGTCGAGAGCATTGTTTACGATACCTTTGTTCTGTGCCTTCAAGTATGTGGGGATTGTGTCGCGGTGCACGTTCAGCTCCTGCACCTGAGCAGTGGCAGATGTAGGCATCAGCAGCGACACGGCTGTCGCAGCAAGTAAGTATTGGTATGGTTTCAGGTGTCTCATCATCTGTTCGTAATATATTTATGTTCTCAGTGAACTGTTCGGTTTTGTGCTGCTAAATTACAAATTATTCTGCAATTAAGCAAATAGACACATGCCATGTTGTCGCCACGAAACTTTTTTGTGTTAAAACATGATGTAATATTTTGCTAATCAGACAATAATAGGTAACTTTGCAGAAGTTCTATTATACAACAAATCAATTTCTTAATTAAAAACAATGAAACAACTTTTACGTAACGTAAGCGCACTGATAGGTTTGCTTCTTGTCAGTGTGTTGGGCATTGTTGATGCTAAAGCAGAGACAATTACCCCCCAACTGGTAATGACGTATGTCTGTTGAGTTCGCTCGATCTGACTACTGTCACTTATTTCAACGACGATAATAAGAATAAGGTGTATGCCGACAAGGCTACATTTGGTACACCGCTTATTATAGCCGGCAACACTTACACAACGGGTGTAGGCACACATGCTCCTTCAAAATTTGTGGTGAAGGTGAATGGTGCCAAAAGTTTTCACGCTATTTTCGGTATTGATGCAGCAGCACCTAATCAGGCTAAGCACGGCATCGTTGACTACACCGTCACTACTTATAACAGTAGCAAGCAGGCAACAACAGTGAAGAGTGGCACTATCACGGTCAACGACGCAGCTGGCACAACGATTGATGTTGACCTTACTGGCGCAGTGTATCTTATTCTCAACTTCGACAAGGGCGAAGAGGCTTGGGGCGACCACGTGGATCTCGGCGACGCTTACTTCAAGTACGCTGGCACAGCTCCGCAGCTCATCAATGAGTCGGACATGTGGCAGGGAGGTTCTAACGTAGTGACTATCCCCGACGCTCCTTTGGGTCAGGAATACATTCGTCTGTCTTCTCTCGAAATAGAAAAGACAAAGTGCGGTTGGGAGAGCCACACACCGAAGAAGGACAAGAGCATCGACGGCAACAACATCACCATTGGTGGCAAGGTGTACGAGAGCGGAGTGGGCACACACGGACCGTCGCAGATTATCATCAAGCTAAACGGATCGGTTACCGACTTCCACACCGTGCTCGGCGTTGACGACGAGGTGAAGGAAGCAGGCAACTTCGATTATCATGTTTACGTAAAGGCTGAAGGCGGCGCTACAGAGGATGTGGCTAAGGGTACTATCAACCGCTTCTCTAACCAGTCGGTAGACATCCACGCTGACAACCTCAGCGGTTGGAAGTATCTCTATCTTGAGACTTCGAACGGCACTGACGGCACTAACACCTGCGACCACGTCGACTGGGCTAACGCTTATCTCGTGTTTCAGGATCAGAACTCTACACGTCCGTGCATCGTAAGCGCAGAGGAGCTCACCACAAAGCTCGCTTGTGCTACAACCGTGTTCTCGCAGCCTAACGTTCGCTTCATGCAGAAGGTTCGCTCTACCGTTACTGGCGCTCAGCTCTCTGTAAGCAATCTGCCTGCAGGTCTTACATGGAACGCTGCCCGCAATATTGTAGAGGGTGTAGTTGCTGAAGAAGGTGTTTACACTTATCTGATTAACGTCACGGTAGACGGCGAGACGACATCAGAGGATGTAACGCTCACCGTGTCAAGCTCTCTGCAGCACCCTGTTCCGTTCATGGGCTGGCTCTCTTGGAACTCGGTTCAGGGCAACATCTCACAGAAAATCATTGAGCAGGCTGTAGAGCTATTCCAGAACAAAGGTCTGTACGAGTGCGGTTGGAACCACATCATGATGGACGACCTCTGGCAGGGCACACGCAAGGCTGACGGCACACCGCAGCCTAACGCATCACGTTTCCCGAACGGTCTGAAGACTGTTGCAGACTATGTTCACCAGAACGGCATGAAGTTCGGTCTTTATACCGACGCTGCTGATAGAACATGTGCCGGTGCATTTGGTTCGTATGGCTACGAGACAATCGACGCCAAGACATACGCCGAGTGGGGCGTAGACGTTGTGAAGTGCGACTACTGCTATGCGCCGGACGACGTAGAGACAGCAAAGAAACGCTACAAGGCTCTCGCTGACGCTTTCGCTGCTGCAGGCAACAACACTATGCTCTACATCTGCGAGTGGGGCGTGCGCGAACCGTGGAAATGGGGTGCTGAGGTAGGCGGACGCTGCTGGCGCATCTCGCAGGACGTACGCGACTGCTGGACAGGCTCTGGTAGCGGTGTGGGCGTTGTGCAGAGCATCGAGACAATGAAGAATCTCTCTGCTTATCAGGGCGTTAACCGCTTCAACGATTCGGATATGCTTTGCACCGGTCTGCACGCTACCGGTAAGTCGTCTAACGACCTCTGCGGTGGCACTGGCGCCGGTATGACCGACGACGAGTATGCTACACAGTTCGCTCTCTGGTGTATGTGGTCTTCGCCGATGGCTCTGTCGTTCGACCCGAGCAAGAACACTCTCACCGATGCCGACTTCAAGCTGCTGCGCAACAAGGAGCTTATCGCTCTCAACCAGGACCGCATGGGTCAGCAGGGCGACCTCATCTCAGAAGCAGACAACCTCGTTGTCTTCGCTAAGGACTGCGAGAATGGCGACGTAGCTCTCTCTGTAACCAATATGTCAAGCTCTGAGAAGCAGGCTACATTCGACTTCTCTGCTATTCCGGCTCTCGACCCGACAAAGACTTACACCGTTCGTGACGTGATGGAGAACGCTGAGGCTGGCGAGGCTACGGGTACATTCACAACCGATGTGCGCAAGCACGCTACACGTGTGTTCCGTCTGGCTGAGAAGAAGGTGGTTGACGGCGTAGCTTCTACGTTTGCTGCAAAGGATTTCAGCATTGTTGCTGGCAAGAACTGCGTTAAAATCAGTATGCCGGAGACTGCAGGACTCGCAAAGCGCATCCTCGTGAGCGACTTTGAGGGACGCGTTGTTAGCGGACTCACCACTACTGCCGACAAGGCAAAGGTGGAACTCGCAAAGGGCACATATCTCGTTACTGTAGTATGCAACGCTCAGGCTACAACCGTGAAGGTGCAGATCTAATGCTACACGCATAGAATATCACTTATACATTTATATATAAACCGCTCGGATAGGACAGTCGGAAACGATGCCTATCCGGGCGGTTTTGCTATATGTAACTGTTTCGTAAATAGCTTGTCAAGGTTTTTAAACACAAAAAAGACCGGGCGACGTGACGATTCACGTGCTCGGTCCTTTCATTTTCTTATTGTTTTATTCAAACACACTGCAAAGGTATAGAAAACTTTTGTAACCTTCCAAATAAATCCGCAGAACGAACCGAAACATTCAGTGAATTTGTAGTTTTATTCAGCAAATAAGTATCTATTTGTAACAAAACTGAATATTATTGCAACAACTTACGCTCAAACCGATTATTCTTTATAATTTTGCAGACTAATATAGGAGGGTATGGCATCTTGCCATACCCACGCAGCCTTTAAGCTGTCATTATATAGTAGTGCGAGGGTGCGTGGGTAGGGCAAGATGTACTACCCTCCTAATACTAAAGAAGGGTGCATGGGTAGGGCAAGATGCCCTACCCTCCTAATACTAAAGAAGGGTGCGTGGGTAGGGCAAGATGCCCTACCCTCCTAATAAAACAAAGATGAACAATAAGGAATATATAGAGAGGGGGCGCTTTGCGCCGTCGCCGACGGGACGTATGCATCTGGGCAATGTGTTCAGTGCGTTGCTGTCGTGGCTTTCGATAAAGGCGCAGGGTGGCAAGTGGGTGCTGCGCATTGAGGATATTGATCCGCAGCGGTCGCGTATGGAGTATGCCGACTTGATTATGGGCGACCTCGAATGGCTCGGACTGACGTGGGACGAGGGTCCGTTCTATCAGAGCGAGCGTGGCGGGATATACGAGGCGGAGCTGCAGAAACTTGCTGACCGTGGTATGACGTATCCGTGCTACTGCACGCGTGCGGACATATTGGCTACGCAGGCTCCGCACGAGAGCGACGGGCGCGTGGTGTATAAGGGTACGTGTCGCAACTTGAAAACGGCAGGAATGCCGTATCCTCCTACTGGGTGCGTGGGTATGGCAGGGATGCCATACCCTCCTAAGGCGGCTGTACGTATGCGTGTGCCGGAGGAAGGCGAGGGCATCGTGTCGTTCATCGACGGACACTACGGCGAGCAGACCGTAGACCTGACGACGCAATGCGGCGACTTCATCGTGCGACGCAAGGACGGGGCGTGGGCTTACCAGCTGGCGGTTGTGGTGGACGATGCGCTGATGGGCATCACGGAGGTAGTGCGCGGTCGCGACTTGCTGCTCTCGTCGCCGCAACAGATTTATCTGGCAAAGGAATTGGGATTTGCTCCGCCGCGCTTCACTCATCTGCCGCTGCTCTGCAACACCGAGGGGCAGAGACTGTCGAAGCGCGACCGCAGTCTCGACATGGAGGCTTTACGATCGCGCTTCGAAGCAGAGGATATTATAGGCTTGTTGGCTTATAAGGCAGGACTGCAGGAGTCGCCCAATAGGGTGACGGCTGAAGAACTGGTGGCAGGGTTCGACTGGAAGAAGATCGGCTGCGAAGATATTATCTTAGTTGAGAATTAAAGCTTAACCTTCACAATCAGCTTGCGAATCTTTCCCTCGCCAATCACCGGTGCGTGTGGGTCTTCGGGCCACACGATGAGGAACTCACCCGGATACATCTTCACGTAAGCGGAGGCCGGCTCGGCATAGAGAGCGCAGTCGGCTTCGGCATCGTAGGGTTTCGTCTCGTTCGTGCAGTCCTCGATAGCTTTCCAGCCGATGGTCTCCTCGCCTTCGAGGAGGATGTGGATGTCGATATACTGATGGTGCACCTCAAGCACTTGCTTGTCGGCTGCTACGCACTCGGGGTTGACGTTGTTGATGAAGAGGTCGTCGCCCTGCAACTCTATGCGTCCGCAAGGAGTATTGAGCAAGTCGTGCGACTTCACGTAGTCGAACACGGTCTTGAACAACGGGTGTAGCGACTCTACGCGGTCGCTGTGCTGAAGATTTGAAAGTACCATTTTTTTAGTTGTTAAACAATATTATGCTTGGTTGGTGCACTTCTTAGGGGGTGCAGCAGTCTCTGCTGCACCAACCGAGCCGTTGGTGTTGTTCTTAGGGGCACATTGAAGGCTGCGTGGGTATGGCAGGGATGCCATACCCTCCTAAGCGGAGACAAGTGCACCCCCTAAAGTTTGTTGATATCAACCGACACGCCAACCTGGAATGTTATGCCGTCTGTGAGCGGCGCATTGAGATAGTAGAACTTCGGGCGATAGTTGAGCAGGTTGTCGAGAGCTGTGGTTATGCTCACCGCCTTGCCTACACGCTGCGTGAGCGAGAGCTTCCAGAGGGTGTAGGCAGGATACTTCACCTTCACCGTGCCCTCGGTCACGTCGTAGTAGTTCTTGAACTCTACGTTCTCCGTGCCCGAAAGCAGGCGTCCGTTGAGCGAAGCGTATATGCCGTAGCGCTTTGTGAACTGATGGTCGTAGTCGACGTTGGCGTTCAGAGCGTGGGCACGCGCAGGGATGTACTGGTTGTTTATGGTGTTGCCCTCCTTGTCCTTCGGCAGGCGCTCCTTGGTGTGAGCGTAGCTGAGTCGCGCCGAGATGCCGTTCTGCCAGCGTGCCTGCATACTAACGTCTGCGCCGAACACTCTGTAGTTGGCGAGGTTGGTATAGGGCAGATAGGGCAGCTTGTCTTCTCTCGACTTGAAATAGGGCGCCGATGTAGAGATCTTGTTTATTACATTATTGTAATATGCCGACACGGCAAGGCTGCAGTTGGCGCGTGAGTATTCGGCAGAGAGCGTGAAGTTGTGGCTCTTTTCGGCTTTCAGATGCTCGTTACCCTCGATAATCCAGATGCCAGCCATATCGAAGTTGTAATAGCGTTCCTTCAGCGACGGTGCACGGAAGCCCATGCCGTAACCTGCACGCAGCACGAGACGGTGGTTGGGCTTATAGCGGAGGTTGAGCTTTGGCGTAAACTGCGAGTTCGACTGATCGGAGAAATAGTCGTAGCGCACAGCAGCCACGGCTTCGAGTTTGTCGGTGATATTCCAGTCGTACTGCGCGAACACGTCGTAGCAGTCCTGCTCGCGCGCATCACCGGCGAGATAAGTGTTAAAGAGATAGTCGTGCATATAGTCGGCACCTGCGGTGAGCATCGCAGTCTCACCGAACGAGTGGTTGTAGAGCAGTCGGACCGTGTTCTGCACGTTGCTGTAGTCGCGTATGTCGAGGTGGCGCAGCTGCTGATAGTCCGACTTGTCGTACTGGTCGAAGGCGTAGCTTGCCTGCAGGTTGTCGTCCTTGGTAATCAGCCAGTCGAGACGCAAGCCGCCAGAGAAGTCACGATAGCGTTCGGGCAGGTTCACGGTGCGCGTTGTCTCGCGGAAGAAGTAGCCGGCACGTGCTCCGATGCTCAGTCGGTCGGAGGGTCGCCATGTCAGCTTGTCCTTGAAGTCGACGGTGCGCTCGCCGTAGATGGTGGAGATGACACGTGTCACGGGGTTGGCAGCGCTCGTCACGTTGTAGTTGTCCTTGTTGTGATAGTTGGCACTGAACGCATTTCTCCAGTGCTTCGAGCTGAGTCCGAACACGCCACCGTAGCGTTGGTCGTTGTGTTTGGCATAGCGTGCGTTCAGGTTCAGGGTCCACGGCTCTGTGGCGTTCTTCGTGATGATGTTCACCACGCCGCCCGCAGCACTGCTGCCGTACAACGCTGACGACGCACCTTTCACTATCTCGATACGCTCCACGCCAGCCATAAGCAGACGCGAGAAGTCGACATCGTCCATCGACTCGCCTGCGAGACGCTCACCGTCTACGAGGAAGAGGATGCCCTGTCCGCCGAATCCGGCGAAGTTGAGGTGGGTCCGCTGGTTCATCGAGTAGGAGAACTCTACGCCGGGCAACTCCTGCTGCAGCAGATCCTGCACGTTGGTGGCATCGGTGCGAGCAATGTCGCGCGACGTGATGACGCGTGTCTGTATAGGTGTGTCCTTCAGAAACTTCGGCGTGCGTGTACCGGTCACCACCACCTCCTCCAGTTCATAATGGCGGAAGATGGAGTCGAGCTGCACATCGTCGAGTTCTGGGTCTGCCTGCGCCATCGCCGCTTGCGCGGTTGCGAGAAGAGCGAGCGGAAGTATTATGTTTTTTATCATTTATCTTATTGTATTTTTAATTATAGGAGGGTATGGCATCTTGCCATACCCACGCAGTCTTGTGAGTTTTCCACAGATTTCACAGATGGTGGAATGCGTTTGTTATCCCACGGAATGCACTCTTGCTGTGGGAGGATGCAGTGACTGTTTGGTTGGTGCAGTGGAGACCACTGCACCCCCTGGGAGGGTGCGTGGGTATGGCAGGGATGCCATACCCTCCTATGCAAATCTCAACACCCCACCATCTCAACACCCTAATACGGATACTTGTAATTAATGGTCAGGAAGCACTTTTTGCCTTCGGGCGAGATGAAGTCGGCGAGCTGCAGAGCGGCGTAGGTGCCGTCGGCAAGTCGCAGGATGAAGACATGCTTGTTGGGGATGTAGTCTGGGGGCACGTTGAACTTGAACTCAAGCCACGACGAGAGCACCTTATTAATATTGATGCCCTGCGACGGCACGAGGCTAAGCAGCATCTGTTCCTTACTGCTCCACACTTCGTTCTCGCTCCACTCGTCGGCGGTGAACTCCTTGTTAGCGAATTCGGTGCTCGAGGCGGGCAGCTGATCGAAGGAGGTGTACTGCGTCTCGTAGACGGCACCACCGTTTGTGCGCACGTTGTTGCGGTGCACGGCGAAGCTCCACTCCTCGGGGTCTTGCTGTGCATCGGTCTTGGTAAGCTGGCGGAACTCGTTGTTCTGTATGCCTTCGCCCCACACGTCGAACCAGTACAGATACTGCCCCGAACGTCCGTCCCACTCGCTGCCCTCGCTGAGCGTGAAGGGTATCGGGTGCTTCTCGAACTCGCTCTGAGCCTTAAGCAGAGCGTCCTCGTCGCCCTCCTCTGCAAGTCGCTGCAGGCGTGGCAGAGAGACATAATACCAGTCGGTCCAGCTCGTTGCGTCTATTACAAGCTGGCCTTTCGCCGGCACAACCGGCTTCGGCTGGTCGTATATATCATCAAAAATGCCGTTGCAGGCTGTGAGCATGTGTATGCTCACAGTTGCAACAGCAAGTAAAATGGCTTTTTTAATCATTATACTATTTTCTCAAATACTTCTTACCATTGACAATAACAATGCCTTTATAGTTGTTGTCCACACGCTGACCTGCAAGGTTGTACTGCTGAGACGGTGTGGTGTTGAGATCGTGAGACGGCGTTGTGGTGATGTTGTTTATTGATGTTGTTGCACCACTGAACACCGACACGATACCGAAAGGCATGTTTCCCACCTGGAAGGTGTTGACGATAGAGCTTACGTCATTGCCTTCGTACTTCACGAGGATGTTGTTGGGCTTCTCCGCAGCGAACTCGTAGTCCTTGTCCATTGTTGTCTTGCCACCTTGAACGGCTGTGAAGTGGAACTTAAGTCCGTCGTTCTTATAGTCGCGGTAGTAGCCGCCCTGAGCCTCGTCGTAAACGAGTCCCTTCACGGTGTACGAACCGAGTGTGAGGTTGCCCATGACGGTATTCGCGAGCGTATAGCTCGGAACAGCAACGTCGAGCTTGTCTGTTTCGCCGTCCTTGTATCGACGCAACTCGTATGTTACGTTGTCGTTGTTGTATGTGAACTGTCCGCCTACTGTAACAGTGATGGGGTTAGACACCGCCTTAACGTAGTAGCCTTTCACGCTGTATGTCATAGACATCGGCATCTTGCCGTACTGGAACACAACAGTAAGCGAGAGCGAGTTGTCTGCCATGTTGTATGTGCCTGAAAGCGATGAGCCGGTGATGTTCTCCTCAGCTCCGTCCACTTTCACCTTTGTGCTGAAAGTCTGGTCGGCAAACGTAACGACATGGTTCTCGCCCAACGTGAATTTAGCACCGCTGATGGTGAACGATGGGATTGTCTGCATACCCTTCATAGCAGGCAGAGTGATGTTGCCCGACTCCATGCCGTTCATTGCGAACAATATTGTGTCACTGGGGTTATCGTTACTCATTGTTGAGACTTTCATATTCGATGCACCTACAAACTTCATCGGTCCGTGCATCTGTGCCATGATTGTTGTTGCTGTGAGAACAGCGAACAAGAGAGTAAAAATTCTTTTCATAAAAAGAGTTGTTATTATTTTTGTTTTTTAATGTTATTATATATTGTCTTTTACTATTGCTGTATATTATATAATGTATAAACTATGCCAATAACTTCGCGTCAGCCTCAGCACCCTTCACATTATACATCCAGCTGCCCATGATGAGCACCACGAAGATGGCGAGCACTGCGCTCATCTCCACCACATGATTCATCGGGTCGACCCATATCTCCTTGAAGAGTCCGTTGCGTGCAACCACCTCCACGAAGGTCCAGAACACGATGACCGTGGCGTAAGCCATGCGCAGGTTGCGTCCCCACGACTTGATGTAGAGCTGCTTCTTGAACATCAGTGCCGAACCGATGAGGCAGATGGCTGCAACGGCGTAGGTCACGGGGTGATGGTCGCCGAGGAATACGGGGTCGTAGCAGAACATAAGCAGCATGTAGAGTCCCCACATCATGATGTTCCACTCCATGAACATCACTATGCTCGGATGATACGCCATAGGTCGCAACTCCACCTTCTCGTTTATTCCGCAATGCCGTTGTACCCAGCGGATGAACAGACAGCCGGTGCGGGTGCAAAAGGTGTACATCACTACGAACATCATCCACATGCCGAAGGTGGCAGGCATAATGAGATACTCCGGTCGGGAGCCGCGTATCGCCTTAAGGTCGGCACGCGAGAACTCTTCGAGCGGCGTTCCGTCTATCGTGAACGTATGGTTTACGCCGACACCATTGACATATTCGGTCATAGTCTGCACAACGCCGTTGCCCACAAGGTCGCAGTGAACGCCGAAGCGCTGCGCAAAGTAAGCGAACAAAAACTCCACCCAACCTGTCCAAAAGAGCAAGGCTCCGGCGAGTCCGAAGCAGGTCTGGCGTGTGTCACCTTTCACGAACACACCAGCTATGGTGATTACGAGTCCTACGAAGCCCATCAAGAACGCCGAATAGTGAAGCGTTGTCGGCTCAAGGAAGTGCTCCATCAGAATCATAAGTGCGTGCCCTAACGGCATCATAAGAAGTACTATAAGCAACGACCCGATGGTCTTGCCAAGATATTTCTTTTTCATTGTCGTTGAGTATTTTTATTTTACGGTTGCAAAATTAAGCATAATCAGCGAATTATGAAATACCTATTTTTAATGATTTTGCCTAACAGACAGTAAAATACATAAAAAAACGTCATACAGGAAGAAGTTGTTTTAATGATTTTCTATAACTTTGCACTCATCAAGAACGATGCAACACATCCATAATACGATGTGTTACGTCTATTTATTAATTATAATAAAGTGAAAGACATGAAAAAGATTAGAGCAGCCGTAGTGGGATACGGCAACATCGGTCAGTATGCGATTCAGGCGCTTGAGGCTGCCGACGACTTTGAGATTGCAGGTGTGGTGCGCCGTCATGGTGCCGAGAACAAGCCTGCCGAACTGGCACAGTACGAGGTTGTGAAGGACATCCGCGAGCTGAAGGACGTGGACGTGGCTATCCTTGCTACTCCGACACGCTCGTGCGAGGAGTACGCAAAGCAGATTGCTGCACTCGGCATCAACACCGTAGACAGCTTCGACATACATACTTCTATCGTCGACTACCGTCGCACTCTCTCTGAGGAGTGCAAGAAGAACGGTACGGTGAGCATCATCGCTGCCGGTTGGGACCCGGGTTCCGACTCTATCGTGCGCACTCTGATGCAGAGCCTCGCACCGAAGGGCCTCAGCTACACCAACTTCGGACCAGGTATGTCGATGGGCCACAGCGTATGCGTGCGCTCCAAGGAGGGCGTAAAGGATGCTCTGTCTATGACCATACCGAAGGGCGAGGGTTTGCACCGCCGCATGGTGTACGTAGAACTTGAGGAGGGAGCGAAGCTCGAAGACGTTACGGCAGCTATCAAGGCAGACCCATACTTCTCTAACGACGAGACTCACGTGTTCGCCGTACCGTCGGTTGATGCCGTGCGCGATATGGGCCACGGCGTACATCTCACTCGCAAGGGCGTGAGCGGCAAGACTCAGAACCAACGCATGGAGTTCACCATGAGCATCAACAACCCTGCACTCACCGGTCAGGTGCTCGTCAACGTGGCTCGCGCCACAATGCGCCAACAGCCGGGCTGCTACACAATGGTTGAAATTCCGGTTATAGACATGCTCGCCGGCGAGCGTGAGGACCTCATCGCTCACCTCGTATAGACGCAATGCAGAACAAACGCGTACTGATTGCCCACCTCGCCATTCTCTCCGCCTGCGCCATTTGGGGGCTCATGGCTCCTATCGGCAAGGACGCGATGCTCAGCGGGGTGGACAATCTGAATATGGTATATCTGCGTGCCTTGGGCGGAGCGGTGTTCTTCTGGATAACATCGCTCTTCACCAAGCACGAGCATGTGCCGCTCAAGGACATCTTCGTGCTCTGCGGAGCCGGTGTGTTCGGACTCGTGTGCAACCAGTGTTGCTTCACCATTGGTCTGAGCATCACCACCCCGTCCAACGCTGCCATCGTAACCACATCGCTGCCTATCTTCGCAATGATATTCGCAGCACTCATTCTGAAGGAACCCATCACGGGGCGCAAAGCGTTGGGCGTGGGCGTAGGCTGCTCGGGTGCCGTCATTCTGATAGCCAGCACCGCCGTAGCCAACGACTCGCGCATCGGCGACATACGTGGCGACCTGCTGTGCGTGGCTGCGCAGATGTCGTTTGCGCTCTACCTCTCGCTCTATCGCAGCATTCTGAAACGCTACAGTCCGATAACCATGAGCAAGTGGATGTTCACGTGGGCTACGATTCTGCTCACGCCGTTCCTCGGCTCGCACGCCGCATCTACCGACTGGCAGGCTGTCAGCCTCAAGACATGGCTCGAAACAGGCTTCGTGGTATTCTTCGGCACCTACATCGCCTACCTGTGTATGCAGACGGCGCAACGCACGCTGCGCCCCACCGTGGTGAGCATCTACAACTATATGCAGCCCGTGGTGGCGGTATCGGTGAGCATCGCCTGCGGCATGTGCCTCTTCACGTGGAAGCAAGCCGTGGCTGTAGTGCTTGTCTTCAGCGGCGTATGGCTCGTAATCAAGTCGAAATCGCGAAGGGATATGGAGTTGAAGCAAAGCTAAAACCATCCGCGTCGGTCGATACGGACATCCGCGCCGACCGATACGGACATCTGCGCCGACCGATACGGACAATTGCACCAAATCAATTTTCTGATTTACTTGCTCTTTCTATATCCCTTGTCTCCTCCTTTGCTTCAGTTATCGCCATCTTGATGACCATGCCAATAAAACCAACGACAGCTAATCCTATTACTCCTAAAATTATTTTCCACCACATTACTTTTCTAATTTTAAGATGTCTATGATGTCCTGTATATTCACAAATAATGAGCCTATCACTTGAACTTAGCCCCGATAAACTGTGGCACCTTCCACATCATCTTCTCTATCTTTGTCAATGTAGGATTCATGCCGTGCGACTGATACATTCTGATATCCTCCTTCCACATCTGCTTCCTTCGAGCGGAGTCCGTACTAAGTCCACCCATGCGCATCCTCACGATATATTCATGCAGATAAGTGACGCTCAACTCGCCGCCAAGCAGATAGCGGAAGAGGAAGTCCGAGTCGGCGGCTATCTTATAGCTCTCGTTATACAGTCCCTTGCGCTCGATGGCGCTGCGCTTGATATAGCAAGTAGGGTGCAGCGGCAACCAACCGTGACGCACTTTCCACAGACGATAGTCGCCACCAATCCAGTTGCGCACCACCTTATCCGTGTTCTCGGCATTCACAAACAATCCGTCACAATACAAAAAATCGGCATGAGTCTCCTCAAAACGCTTCACAATATTGGATATTGTCTGAGGAGAATACAGAAAGTCGTCCGAATGTACCAGACCGATGACATCGCCAGTAGCAGCCCTAATGCCCTTGTTGATAGCCTCGTACATGCCATGGTCAGGCTCAGAGATAATCTTACTTATCCTGTCCTTATACTCATTGATGATTGAGAGCGAACCGTCCTTAGAAGCCCCGTCCACCACGATATACTCAATGTCAGGATAATCCTGCGCCAACACACTCTCTATACAACCGCGTATTGTCTTCTCGCGGTTGAAACTTGATGTTATAATCGAAACTTTCATATAGTTGTCTGCTTATTTCATATAAGTATCTATGAGATATTCCTTTATCTTTTCCTTGTCAAATCCGAAGCGTTTCTTCAGTTCGAAAATCTTGGCATCCACAAGGAATCGGTAGGAGAAGCCCTGGAGGAAATGCCAGATAAAGCCTTCCTTGCCGTCGAGGAAACCAGCCTTCAACACATAGCGTATCATGAAATTGATGAACGGGCGCATGAATAGCGGTGCCTTGATGTATTTCACCTTCAGCCAGCGCTTGCGCTGCTCCTCCGTTCCGAAGAACTTCGGCACTACTTCCTGTGCCGACGCATCCAGTCCATATTCCATCATCAGCATGTCTGCCATCTCACGCGTGGCATAGCCGTTGTGCTTGTCCATCCACCATGTCAGATTGTTGAGATTGGCATCCACCTGGTCGCCTTGCTCTACGGTGATTGTCCGTCCGTCAAAGATGCGGATATGCTCGTCCATCCAACGGTTCTCACACTCGCCGTGACCTCTGCGCCATACCTTCAAATGATAGCTTGGATACCATCCTCCGTGCATCAGCGGACGACCCATGAAGTCGATACGCTTACGAACATAAATACCGTTCACGTCGTCTCCACACTCGCTTATAGCCTTCTTTACGTTTTGTCCAAGTCCCTTGTCCAGATACTCGTCAGCATCAATACGCCATACCCAGTCGGCAGTTATCGGACAATTGTGTAATCCCCAATTAAACTGCGTGGCATAGTTTTTCCACGGATGCTCATACACCTTGGCACCTAATGATTCGGCAAGCGCTTTCGTATTGTCCTTGCTGTAGCAGTCAATCACGAACACCTCCTCACATACTCCCTGCAGCGACCTTATGCACCGCTCTATATGCTTCTCCTCATCCTTTGTCAGGATGATAGCAGCTATTGTATTTCCCATAAAAGTTATATCTTTATTTTGTTTTCCCGAGTTGCAGGAAAACGACATTAGAATTTCTGTTTCAGCGTGATACCTATCCTTCGTGGTATCAAGCAAATTATATCTTTTGGAGCCAACCAGAAGAACTTTACGCAATGGCGCAACGCTCTTGTGGCAGTCTCCATGCTTTTCTTTTTCCCTGTTGTATGATTTCGGTAAGCCTTCCTGCCAAAGTTCCCACTCTCCATCACGGCAGCCATGAGCTTGTCGGCATACCGCTCGTCGCAACGGTTATATACAAAGAAGTTGTCAAACCAATCCAATCCAAGATACCGCCTCATCATAGCGAGCATGGCTCGGAATGCTTTCATATAGCCGATACCGTCCAAGGCAGTCATCAGCCTTCCGACATTTATTTTGTCCCTATAAGCAGTCAAGAGCACTGCCAGGTCCAGAGTCTGGCGCAAGCCAACGCCCTCCACGAGCAGATGGTTAAACCAATGCTTAAAAACCACGATTAGATCTTCTGTCGGTGGCAATACGCTGACCTCAGTTTCATTACCGTCGGAGTCGCATACCGTGAACGAATCCGTATGCTCCGCCATAGCCTCGTCAATCATCCTGTCGAAGCGGCGCTGATGCCGGTGGTTGCCGAAGGTCTCAATCTGATAGTGCATCTCGAAGCGGATGCCCTGCCAGTCGAAACTGTAGTGTTTGTCAACATCCTCCTTGTCCATCACTACATGCAGCCCACGCTCAATCACCTCCACCGCCCTGTCAAAGCAGCTCTTGGGAACATAGAAGTCCACGTCGCCCATCGTCCGTACAAACGGTTCGGGATAATGTCTCGCCACAGCCAGTCCCTTGAACACCACATAGGCGATGCCGTTACTCTTCATCAGTCGGGCGAAGCGCCCCACGGCATCCTCAAACCTACGCTGGTTCTGTCTGTGCGCCATGGTCTGCTGCATAAGCCTCATCACAGCGTCTCCTCTGCCTTCCGTCCCTCTGCCAGCAATCACAATCCGGTTCCTCACAGCGGCATTTGCCACCAGTCCCGTCACGGCATGTTCTCTGGCGAGGCGCATAACGGCATTCAGTCCGGCAACAGACAATACAATCTTCTCCGTCCGTCCTCTCCCGTAATCTCTCTTCAGTATCTCCAGCAGGGCGTTCTCGGCTGTATCAAGTAAATTGTTCTTCAATTAAAGAAACTATTGCTTTATTTCCCTTTTCTTGATTACTTTCGCAGGATTGCCACCCACGACAGTCCAAGGTTCAACGTTCTTGTATACCGAAGCCGTGGCACCAACCACGGCATTCTCGCCAATCTCCACTCCCATACCGATGAACGCACGGCTGCCAATCCACGCCCCACGGCGCAAGACTATCGGGGCCGTTATAAGACCACTATCCGCCGTATTAGCGTGATCGACATCATGCCCTGCAGTGCAGAGATATGAGTACTGCGATACGATGGCATCATCCTCCAACACCACCAAGTCCTGGTTATAGCATATCACCTCAGGGCCGAGACACGCCCTGTGTCCCATCCTCAACATCCACGGCGCCCATACCTTCACCGAGGCATACACATTAGCGTCCCATTCCACCTCAGCCCCGAACATTCGCAACAATAACAACCGCCACTTGCGGAACATGGGAGTGATAAAAGGACGGAACAGCAAGGCTGACGTGACATTCCACACCACCCTCTTCAACTTGATACCCAAGGACACACGCCCCGGAGTATGACGTTCTAAATTCATAACTAAAAATCGATTTATCTATTCGTTCTCTATTACCTCAATACCCATTCGTAAGATTCGGGATAAGAGTCTCATACACCTTCATCATTTCTTTTGCCATCACGTGGGCTGAATATTTCTCCTCTATGAGCTTGCGACCATTACGTCCCATTGCTTCGAGTTCATCATCCGACAATGCTAAGAACTTGCGGAGTGTTTCTGTCAATGGCTGCGTACCTATCTCTATCCATGCTCCGCTATTGGTATCGTTGAGGTCATGCCATGGCGTGCCTACGGTAGTGATGACAGGCGTGCCCGAAGCAAGGCTCTCTGCAATGGCAAGGCCGAAGTTTTCGGAGTGGGTTGGCAGGACGAAGAAGTCGGAGGTCTGGAACAGTCGCCATTTCTCGTCACCATACACGCCGCCGACAAGCTGCACAATGTCCTGCAGACCACTATCAGCAATCATCCTCTTCATCTCAGCTACATAGTCGGCATCGCCCTCACCAGCCACCAATATCTTGTAACCCTGCAGTTCAGAGCGCAGCACCGCTGCCGCCTCAATGAGGAAGTTGATGCCCTTCTTAACATGTACACGCGAGAGGAACAGAATCTGCCGTGTCTTCTTCCACGACCTTTTCATTTCTATGCCGTCGGCATCAATGCCGAGCCTAACCACCTTGATGTTCTTGTTATAAGCCAACTTCAGGAGATTGTCGCGCTCACTCTCCGCAGTTGATTGAATACAGTCTGCTTTCCGCACCGCTGCCTTCTGATAAAGCAGCAGAGCGGGCACCTTGCGTGTCCAGTAGTGCCGCTTTATGATCCAAGGTTCCAACATGCCATGCGGTGTAAGCACCACCTTATATCCATGCTTCTGAGCTATACGCTGCACGGCGGCACATGCCGGCATCCAGCAGCAGTTCACATGCACGATATCGGGCCTCACCTCCTCCATCATCTCAGCGACTCTCTTCCGCCAAGCCCCTTTAAAGGGATTATACTCCGGTACATAATGCACCGTACAGTTCTCCATCGCCAACGGATTCTCCGAGGTATGCGTAATGATATGCACCTCAGCCAACTCGCCAAGCCCCTTGGCAAGCACCTGCATATAAGTAGAAGTACCGCCCGCCGTGCGGTCGATACTTGGTATGTAGTGAACGATTTTCATTTTAAAATAAAAGATTTTTCATCTTCCCCCTGTGCAAACATCATACACTCTGGGAAGATACTTTCTGAACAGTAATCCGGTAAATACGGCGCAAACCGTGAATATCCAAGGAGAAATGAGATAAGAAGTCAGATACCCCAATTCGTTTTTGCCCAATACGACGACTATCAATTTGCGAACAATATTAAGTGTAGGCTCATGGAATATATAGATGAAGAAGGTGAACTGACAGGCAGTAGCAAGCCATCGGTGCTCACTTAACTTAAAATCTTTACCTAACACCATATCATATATACCCCAAATACTTATCAAGCCCAAAATGATGATTGGTATTTTCACTAACTCCCAATCAATCATGTCTGGCATAAACAGTTGAACTACTGACAAAAAGAGAAATACTACAATTGTAAATACAGTAAGACTTGCCCCCCCATATTTGTTTTTCACTTGTACCAATTGTCCTCCAAACGAGAACCAGAACAATGCAAAAAATGGAATGAATTGGATATGAAGATACGTAAGGCCCAAACAGGTCACAACTAAGATCCACCTAAGATGTTTTAAAAGTAGATACCACAAAGGCGACGTAGCAACAATCAATATCAAGTCACGCAAGAACCACAGTTGGAAAGCGCAAGGAGACCCGTTTCCTGCATCATAGAATATAGAACGTAGGATTTCTCCCACCGGATTTGAAAAAAGAGGCATCATCGAACCATTCATATACTTCGACACCCCCGGCAATACAGCCATAAGCACGCCAAAACCAACAAAGAACAGACACCCGATGATATAAGGCACGACCAACGTCCCCACCCTCTTCCTCATCTTGCCATAAATGGACTTCATCCCCTCCGGCACTTTCAGAAAGAACAGATAGCCAGAAATTACATAGAACAACGGAACGGCACACCGCCCCATCATCCCCGATACGAATTTCTGCACTCTGTCGTTCACCACCATCCCCTCTATCTCATCAGCATGAAAGCCTGAATGTATATAGAGAACGAGGATAATGGAAACCAAAGACAGCACCCGCAGCTTGTCACTAAGATATTGAGTCATACTTTCTTTACTATTTCCAGGGGCATTTACCGTTCCCCTTAATTAAACAATTAATCATATATTTGGATATCACTTTACCAGAGATAGAAGCCTTCGCCCAATTTATCCTTTCTGTTCTGTTTTGTCTTAGCACACTGATATTGTCAGTCAATGCAGCCAGTCTCGTATATAGGTTCATGGCATCATTATTACGGAAGACAGCTCCCCTATAATCATCATGCAGCAAATCCTTTGCTCCACACTTATCACTACATACGACATAAAGTCCTTGAGTCAACGCCTCATTTACCACAGCTCCCCAACCGTCATATAGCGAAGGCAACACCAGGACATCATTCTTCTGCATCTCATTTGGAATATCCTTCATCGGCATAGTGCCAAGGAAATCAGCATTAATTTCAGACTCCTTTGACAGAACTTCCAACTCTCGACGTTTATCACCATCACCTACAATATTCAGCTGAACATTATGCAGCCCCCTCATCGCCTCTATAAGCACTTTCACATTTTTCCTTTCAGAAAGACTGCCGACATACAATACCTTAATGTCATCATGCAACGATACTGGTTCCTTGTCAAAGCTCTCTGTGACATATATAAAAGGGAATACCTTCCACCGCTTGGAGATTGAACGATAATACCTCTCGCAAGACTCCCCTATGGCAAACACACCATCAATATACTTCACATACTTATAGTCTTGCAAAAAGAATCTAACATAATGCATCCATAAAGGCTTGTCGAAAGTATAAGGCGGTTCGGTTATAATATATCTCTTCACATCAAAGGCAATACTGATATTCAGCCATCTGAACACATCAGCATCCGCCCTAATACCAGAGAACAAGCACCTAACATCTTTGTTTCCAACATCGAGTAGCTCTCTAACCATGTCATCCGTTGGTTTTAGAACAAACTCTATTGTCGATTCATCCAAGAGCATATCATTGCTCCACCCCATATCCGACCGTTCTTCATAGTCAATACGGGGCATAACAAAATACACTTTATCCACCCTTTCATCCTTAGCACACTCCCGGATATAGGGAATCTGATGAGGGGAAAGACAGTTTTGAAAGAAAATTAAAATCATAACACTATTAATTGTGTTTTTTGATTAGAAAGATACATATTTAATCCATCTATCAAATTCGCCGCTTCTGAATTTCCATTCATGCTTTAAAGGATCAACATTAATAGATGTCTTTCCATTCTCCAACAATTCCATCATCTTATTTGCTAATCCTTCAGAAGAAGAAGGTTCATAATAATATCCTTCTTTTCCAAGGACATTATAAGGTTCTCCTATCTTGCAAGTAATTATTGGTTTGCGATAAGGAAGATACATGTATAATTTACTTGGACAGCGTGCCCAATCTTGTACAGTGTCGTTCATTGGAGAAACAAAAAAGTCTGTCAACGAGAAATACATGGAAATATCCTCTTCACTTATAAAGCCTGGTAGAAAAATATTGTCATCTAATTTATGCTCTTTCACATAATCACAAGCCTCTTGATAGCTACCACCACGACCGAGCATAAGCAGCAAAGCCTCTGGATGTTTGTCCTTAACCTTTTTCATAGCTTCAATCATTGTGAATGCACCATAGCCTCGAACAACACTTCCAAGGAATACAAAAATCTTACGTCCTTTATACTTGGAATATTCAGGCTCGTTTCTATCAATCTCCATTACCTTCATTACGCCATCAGAATAAGCATAAGGGAAATAAAGCATTGGCATGCTTCCTTTTAATATTCTTTTGGCTCTCTTTTTGAAAACATCTTGCAAATACTTACTTGCATTAAGCAAAGCATCAGAATAGAGAATAGAGAAATATTCATTTATATAAGCATGTATCTTTCTCAGACCTTTCATGTCTGGTATACCAGATTGCAACTCTGAGTGTTCCACAAGTTTTTTGCATCTATGACCGATGCCGACTGTATTTCTCGTAACAAAGGCGCAAATATAGATAAAGTCTGGATCTATCTCTTTTATCAACTTGTTTTTTGCCTTTATTTCCTGAAAAGCTGAGCAGTGGGGGAAATAATATACTTTGACCTTATTGCTGCATTCCATGCTCACACGATGACGGTTCTCTTCCGTATCTTCCATCAAAATGGAAACATTCCATCCCAAGTCAACCAAAGGGTTTGCCATACCCAAGGCACGCTTAGCCGTGGCGATATTCTTAATGTCGCCTGTTGTAATAAAACATATTTTCATTCTCTATTGAATTTGTTTTTTATTTGACTCATAATACCAACATACCCATATAAATGCAAAAAACAGAGGAAAAGAATCTCTCAGATGTCCAACTGGAGAAAACAGCGAATGCCAAATTAAACTATACAAAAAATACATAATTATAAACATGTATATACTATTTGAGTTTAGCAGCAGAAATCCCCGTTTGACAAAAAAGAAAATTATGAAGAACGTTATAATAGCTACAAATATGCCATTGTAAGCAGCCTTACCGAAAATAACAGAATGAGCAGGCAATACGACACCTCCGTTATAAGCATCAATATTAATTTTACTATCTGTAAGTTTTGCCATCATTAAATGATACTTCAAGCCAGGATCGTCAGCCCAAGAACCAAACCCCCATAAAGGTTTATCAGTAAATTCCGCTACAGCAATCCATGCATCAGTCCTTGAATATTTTATTATTTCCAACGGATTGAATGGATTTTTTGAATCTTTTAGCTGATAATTATTACCAGCTGAGATATTTCCATTCATCACATTACTTGCATAGAAAACATACATTCCATAAAATACGAGCAACAATGGTATTGAATATCTTTTTAACATCCCTGTAACGTCTGTTTTTTTAAAGCGTACAAAGAGAACGAATGTACCGGTCAAAAATGTTATCAATCCCAAAGACCTTGCACCAGCAACCACAAACACAAGCCCCACAAACATATAAATATAAGTAAACATCTTTGTCTTGAGGAAAACAGAGATTATCAACATCACATATACTATCAGTGGACCAAGAAAGAACTTCAAATAAGTAGCATCCTCACCGGCTAAAGCCTCCTCTGCACTAGACTCTGACTCTTTGCCAAATATTAACATTCGTACTACAGTGCCAATAATAGCCCATACTATTAAGTTCGGTTTTTTTATCAACAATGAGACCAAGAAAAAGAACGAAGCATAGGATACTACATCTATTGCAACACCTTTTACTCCATTTTGGAAACTGTTACCTGCCATATACTCTGCCAGAATCTGCAACAAGAACAGAATTAAATATAGAGCTGAAATGTATCTAAACTCTTTTATTTTAAACAGTCGGCTTGAAAATATATAAGCAATGGTATAGATTATTGCGAGAATCCAACCATAATTCATTGTTCCACCAAGATTGAAAGTAAAACCTTGTCCAATCTGGAAAAATAGCATCAGCAATATCGGGATAATATTTTTCATGCTATTTATTTAAATATATGTTCAACATATTTTTAGCATATACATCCCAAGTATAATGTTCTCTCATCATTTTGGCAGCATCAATGCCAAGTGTTTTTCTAAGATTTTCATCAGAAGCCATCCTCTTGACAGCCTCAACGATAGCTGAAACATTTGCTGTTTCTATCAGCAAACCTGTTTCACCATCTGTAATTGGAAGGCCACTCTCATACGTCGCAATCACAGGCAGACCTGCCGTTAATGCTTCCATACCACTTTGAGCACATCCTTCACATAAGGACGGGAAGAGATAACAATCTGACGTAGCGAGATATCCCTTCAAATCATCTTGTGGTACTTGTCCGATGAAATTTACATGCTTCGGCTTGTATTTTCCAATCAACACGTCATCTGGAGAATAACCACCTACGATATTCAGTTCATAATTGAAACCTATCTTGTCAAGTTCCTCCATCGCTTTCAATAGATACTCTCCACCTTTACGGAAGCCAAAACTACCTGTGTATAGAATCTTAAAGATCTTATCTGTATCATATGATTTCTTCAAAGACTGGAAGTCCTCACGGACACCAAGATATACTACATCTATTTTGTCTTTATCATATCCTGCCTCCACAAAAGTATCACGAACAAAATATGAATTAACAACAAGCCGATCCGCCTCTTCACAGTCTTTAAGGACAAGTTGCCAAAAATGAGAGTCTGTCCCCATATTGAAACCTACGCCATTCTTTTCAAATTCATTGCGAAGAGATTTATCCATAAAGGCAGGATGAGCAATACTATGGTCTACGATTATTTTCATCCCCTTGGCTCTGGCTTTTGCTATTGCCCCACCTTGTCCGGATCCGCTTCTTACATGGAACACATCTTGGTTCTTGAGGTAAGATTTCGTCATTCGCCCGAACATCTCAGCAGCCTTAACCTCTATATCATTTATTCCAAGACGCTTACCTCCCCAAAGATAAAACTCCGGAACTGCAATAGAATGGTTTCTTCCATCCAAAGCCTTCGGTATTCTCTTTCCAAAACTCTTGGACAAATCTCTACCTATTATTTTGCTTGCAATTCCTATCAGCCACTTGTTCCACCATTGTGGAATCCAACCCTGTACCACTTCTATGTCCACATATTTTGAAAGATACTCAGCACTCTTTATCAAGTGAAGAGGACCAAACGTGGAAAGAAGAACTTTTGTTTTATTTGCCATATTTTTTTATTTTATTTATGTTGCGCTTCCCCAAACAATAAAAGCGCAAGATATTTGTTTCTATGTAAAATTCTATATGTACCTACCGTTATTAATATTAACATTAAGGCAATAAGAATCATCAGAACGTGATTATCTGTATGTAGGTGCATCATCTTGTTTATTATAAGAAACTTTTGATGCAAGACGTATATAGGTAAAGTCATGGCACCAACAGCAGCCACTTTTGAAACCCTGTTACTTAACTTAGAGAAACAACTTATAAACGCCAAAGAACATAATATTCCGGAAATCCCGCTGACAAGTCTAAGTGATGTTCCATAAATGTAATTCAACGAAAAGCAATCACTACCCATTGCATACATCGTGTCATCAAACGTAAAAATTGAGTAACAAGCACAATAACCGAATAATGCAAGCACCGAAATACCGACATTCATTTTTTCCCATTTAACGTTACGTCCGATAATACCCAAAACATAAAAAGGCAGCAAGAACTCAATCTGATTCAATACCCAAACATCAGGCATTATATAGAAGAAAAGCCATACTACCAGCCACCCAATATAATAGTTCAAACCTTTTAGTTTCTTATAGAGAACAATTCCTATCACAGTCAATATAAACAAGACTGTAAGAAACCACAATCCTGTAAAAAGAATGTCTGTAAAATACAGTACATCAAAGGGTTTATGCTTTAACAATTTACCCCCCCCAATTAACAAGACGTCAAGAACTCCCATAGAAAGACTTGGCAACATAATCCCCACAAACCTTTTCTTTATAAGAGTTCCAATCGTATTCTTATCTGCTGATTTCACAAAGAAGAATCCAGAAATTGCAATAAACAATGGCATATGAAACATATAAATACCTATCAACACATTGTCTGTCTTCCATTCTGAATTAAAGGTCTGAATAACATGGCCCAGTACAACAAGAATAATTGCATAAGCCTTCAATATATCATAAAATAACAGTCTGTTTGTTTTCATCTATCTACTTTTAACATATTTGGAAAAAAACGAAATGTAATTATTTGCAACTTTTTCTAATGATAAGTTATTTAAATGATTAGAAACTTTTGAAGCAAAAGTTTTTTTATCTACATCAGATAAATTATAATAATCTATTATTTTATTAGCTAAATCATGTTTGTCGCCACGCTTGAATGTCATTCCACAATTATTTAAAGCTTCTTCTATTCCATTACCATCAGACCCAATTACAAAACATCCACATGCCAAACCTTCAAGTACAACTAAACCAAATGCTTCAATATCAAGAGATGGAACAATCTGTAATTTAGATTGGTTTAATATCTCGCATATCTCTTGAGGACTTCTAAAACCTAATAAAATAATATCAGAAGAATACTTTGTAGAATTTACATAATTGATAAATTCTTCTCTATCTGTACCATCACCAATTATAGTAAGAGTTTCTGTGCTTCCTGTTCTAGATCTATATTCAACATATGCATCTATTAAGAGAAAAATTCCCTTACTTCTGAATAATTTACCAACATAAACAATACCTCTCCTTTTTTCATAATTAATTTTTCTAAATATCTTCGCATTATAAGAATTATGAATAACTATTCCATCTTTTAAAGCATGTCCATTATATACAACATTACTAACAGCAATATTATTCGCGACCTTAGAAAAAAAACTCTTTATTCGCCCCTTTATATCATTATTGTAAGGATAGGCTTGGTGATACACTATAAACCAAGGTTTTTTCATAAGCAACCAAGGCCATACCCACTTCAAAGAAATCCCTTGATGAACAAATACATCACACCATTTGTATGCTTTGAACAAATCAATAGGATTGGGACAACGTAATACTTTATATGGGAATATTTTTTCACCTGATTCTTTTGTATTAGTAACAACTATTACAGAATGTCCTAATCTTGTAAATTCATCTGCTAAATATTCTGTAACCGTTTCAATACCTCCGATATGAGGGTAGAAAAAAACTGATGTCATTAATATCTTCATATCATTTCTTATTTTTTACCTATCAATATTGGTGCATACCGATTAAATAAAGGTATCAGCATCAAGCAAATACCCCATATCAATATGAACTCAATTGGTTTGTAACATAATTGACTTTTAAATAATGGTCTTAACAATGTCTGGCAATAAAAGAACACTGGCATATGGAACGCAAAGATGACCATTGTGTTCTTTCCGATGAACTCCAGCAAATGGGTAACACCATGTAGCCTTTGCAGGGGGGGGTAATTACAATTGATAAAGTCAGCATAAGACCTATAGACTCCATTGTACTGAGAAATAGTTTCCATACTGGAAGTATATTATTTGATTTTAATATCAAATTACTATTTGTAAATAGCATGACTATCAAACATATCATCAATAGGGGAACCAAAAAATATAGTTTAATATGCGTAACATAATCTGTCTTTAAAACCAGTTTAATACCATATCCTACTGTAAGATAAAATACAGCTATTGGCACTACCGACAAATCAATTATCATCGTAATATTCTGCCAACATGAAACTGTACCAATGATAAGAGCTAATGTTCCTACTAAAATATTCATAAACAAAACATTTTTAGATTCGGACAATAGAGTATATAAAATGAAATCAGCAAAGAAAAGCACAGGCAAGAACCAAAGAGTCTGCCAAGAAAACAAACTTTTCTCTATGTTTTGTATGACACCATCCAATCCATTGATACCAATATGCGACAAAGAAACAATCAGTCCCAATGCAAAATAAGGTAGCAATAATGTTTTAGCTTTTCTTTTGGCATATTCTGCTATATTATATTTCCCCGGTGAAAGGCAAAAACCTGAGCACATGAAAAACAATGGCAGCATAAAGGAATTGCAAAGCAAAACCAAAGGTTTAATCGAGGAAAATTCATGGCTAAGAACTACAGCTATCATAGCAATAGCCTTGGCTATGTCAACCCAAGGCATTCGATTTCCTGCTTGTTGATTAATGTATATGTACTTTAATTTCATCATTGCATATTTTATTGCATTCTGGATCATTTATATCTAAAGGTAATCTTACTTTCCTTAAATCAGGATGTTCCATAAAATAGTCATCCAGTTCTTTGTCTATCTTATCGTTATAGATTCTTCTTAATCCTGATGCTTTAAGTTTTGCAGGTACGCCTAAAAGAAGAGAATATTTGGGAATATCCGAATAATCTTTAGTTAGCATAGACCCATTAGAAACTATTGTAAAGTCAGGTGTAATGGTACCTTTCTTAATGACTGAAGAATTACCAATCCAGTTGTATTTACCTATTTTTATCGGGTATTTTGTAGTTCCTACATTTCCTGTTTCTGTATTTAATACGAAATGAAATTCTGAATCAATCACAAGACAACCAAATGTTATTCTTGTGAAATCTCCTACACACACCTCTGTATCAATGAGCATTCTAACACACTCTGCTATCATTACATTATTTCCAATATGTAATGTTGAACAATTACGCAACGTGTGAACTGTTGTTCCCCCCATTATTTCACAGTCACCATCAAGTTCTATTATTCCACGATTAATAATGACAGTTTTTTGACCACGATAAAACATTCTTTTGCCAATTATAAGAATTCCTTTTCTTATAGGACAATTGAACTTGATCTTACCTATTTGCTCAATTTCAGTTCCCTGATATACTACAATAGGCAACTTAATAGCATCTTTAAAAGGAAGCGCACTAAAGTTCGTTATTAATGTTTTATGGATAGAAACATCTATTCCATGAAGGTGATAAAAAATGTGTTTCAAAAATTTGACTGCACCTAAAATTCTTCGCAAATTCATTTCTTTATTTTTTTTAATAATAACGTTATTATTTTCTCTTTTATATTTTTGCTTATTCCTATAAAAAAGCAAACTGTAGTTGTTATAATTATTGATGCTAAAATACTTATTAAAGGATGCCAATCTATTGACATCAAATAGTATTTACATCCATATGAAAAGATGAAACAGATAGCAAATATGCAGAATACATGAAGTACGACGTTTCTAAAAAATGACATGGCATTAATGCATGTCACTTTTTGCATAACAAACATTGAAAACAGCAACTGTATAAACGTAATAATACATTGTACAATTATACCTATGTATGCAGCACATCCTGCCTCATATACAACGTAAATGAAAAATATATTACTTATTAAAATGATAAATGTTCCTATCTGATATTGTTTAATATTTCCTGTTGCATTCACAATCGTTGTTATAGGATTAAATAATATATGTATTAATGACTGTAACAACATCAATTGCACAAAGATTTCGCAAAATGGTGGAACGGTAGTTAACCATAAATTTAAAATATAGTGTACATTAACCATTACAGGAACAAGGAACAATGTAAGTAACAGAAATGAATACTTGGCACTATAAAAAACAAGCTTTGTATACCTTTCTTTATTGCCCTCGGCATAGTTCTTTGTTATTTGAGGATTTAATGCTGTTGTAAAACTCCTTATAAATCCACCAACAGCATTTGAAACTTGAGTACTAATACCTCTTGTTGCATTTAAAGTAACACCAAAAAATAAATTGATAACAATATTAATACCACCTTCACCTATGACATTTCCCATATTTCCAAAAAGAGAAAAGAAAGAAAATGAAAATAAGCTTTTATACAAGGACTTATCTCTTACTATTTTGAAATGGGAACAATCATAATTCTTATGACAATAAAAGCTATATAAAAAACGAATAAGAATGGCAATCAATAATAATCCTGCTCCATAAAAGATAAGAGAATCCCATGAAATAAATCTGATGCTAATTACTAATAGCAATGAAAGAATAGCATTCAAAATATCAAAATAGGCAAAAGCCTTAAAATTTTCAAAGGCTGTCAATATCGAATTGTATGGAACGGTTATTACTTCCATAACAAAAGTTATGATCGAGAACTGGTATACCCAATTGGCTGCTTCCAATCTATTCATTGGAATATTCAATTTACAGTTTACATACCATACACCAATGGTTTCGGCAATAATGACAATCAACAGCGAAAGAAAAAATAATATTGTTAAAGATGCCGAAAATACGTTTCGCATTTTCTGTTCATTCTTTTCGCCTAATGAATACGTCAAAAACCTTTGTATAGAAGTAGTCAATGCACCATTTAACAATGTAAACATTGCTATAAAGGATGCAACTATATTATATATTCCATAGTCCGTCACACCTAAATACTTCAATATTAATCTTGAAGTATACAGTTTTACAGCTAAGACAAATAATGTTCTAGCATAAAGAATAACCGTATTCTTCGCTATTCGTTTGTTATTATCTGATGTTTGATTTGACATGATTTTTTAGTAATATTTATATGCCATTACCATTTTATACGAGCAATTTCATTTAGCTGCTTATTGAGAACGTTCTGAAATTGTTTTTCTAAGATTCCATCTATTGAACTCTCCTTTGATGAAGAATCTTTAGACATTGTACTATCATTCATCCCTACATTGTAAACATTTATCATAATTAATATAATTTCGTTCGTTGAAAATAATTAGGATTTAATTCTGGAGAAAAATAATGCTTTCTTTTTATCCAAACAAAGCCATCACATTTTGTGACTACTGCAACATCTACAGGCCCACCAACACTTTCTTCATCTGTTGTGACATGTCGTTTCAATCCTGTCATTTTAATTAAACTTTCAGCCATCTCTGCTAAATCTTCTTTGCCAAGAAATTTTACAATGTCTATAAGTTTGCTTACATAATTTTTCCAAATATAATCGTCCATATCATCCTTAAAGACTTTAGACATAGACTTAATATCCAAGTTTGTCAATATATCAATTAATTTTTGAGGAGCTTGGACTTCGGCTAATTTTGAAACAATTGTATTCAATAATAAGGATAATGTTTGTTCGTTCTTATCGTAAAACACAGAACGTAGGTCATCGTCAATACCTCTAACAACAGTATTAGTTACATCGGTTTGGGCAAAAGGTGCCAAACAAGCACCATTGTCTATATCAACAATATATTTACCTTCCTTAGTAATTTTCAACTTATCTTCAAAAAGGTCACTTATTTTATAAGAATGGTATGCCGGCATTAGTTCTTTATCACCATATCCAAAGAATACCAAGCCTGTTGAAGACATATAAATATGAGCAACTGAGCGTACTATAAAATAAATCGAGTCTACGAATAATTCTTTGAAACCAATTGGGCAATTACTAACAGATAAGCATTTTTCTAATTTATTGTTGATATACTCATCACAATAACCTATAAAAGATTCTAAAGTTAAATTTAGACAATCAAGACAGATCTCTTTTTGTTTATAGCAATCATTGATAGATTTCATTTCATCCATCATCACGACAACAAGATTCTCATTTGTTAATTCTTTTCTTTCTTCTTTTAATTTATCGCTTGCAAGTTTAATGATTTCATCATAGAAAGAGTTTACAAAAAAGTGTATTTGATTTTGAGTATAATTATTATCTCGATAAGGTGCCATCAAATCTCTAACATAAGTAAAGAAATCATCTGCATATTCCTTTAGATAATCAAATTTTTTGTCAGCAAGCTTCTTTCTATACATTTTTATAATCTGCTCCCATGACAAATTCATAAACTCCATATTACCATACATAGCTATACCTACAGGTTCTATTTTTGATAACTCAAAGAGTTTATTCGCATGGTTCGTTATTTTATGAGTAGAAGAAACTGTTAATGTTGCAGCACTATCTGCTGCGAAAGCTATTCCTTGCCGATTCAATATACCAACAATTGCAGTCATACTATATTCTAAATTCTAAGTAAATTATTTAATTGGTTAGTACTCAATTTAGGGCATAGCCCTTTGTATAGGCACTTTTACAAGTCGCTATACATTGAGATGTTAAAAATTTTACTTGTTTATTAACTTTTACATACATTTTAAGCACAAGTATTTTCGGCTGTACTCGGCATTGTTCAAGCAAGCTTGGTCTACACTCGTTGGCACGAAAATTCTTCGCTCGACAATATAAAAGCATTCTTTTATTGTTCTCACTTATCGAACAAGTTTCATACTTTTTCTCGCCATGGCAAAGTTCAAGCAAGCTTGCTTTGCTCATGACTTATCGAAAAAGTTCCAAATCTTCACTGCTGTACATAATTCAATGTTTTAAATTCAGCAGCAAAGTTACTTCTTTCTAATTTAAGCCCTAATTTGAGTGCTTACTAATTTGACCGCTTGCCATAGAGGCTTCAAGCCAAAATTGCCTTATCCATTATCTTATGCAACTCTGGGTTTTCAATTATGACTGGATGATTGCTATGATTCTTATGATATAACACAGAATACCAATCCTTAAAAAAGCTATCTACAAAAGAATCAGGACTATATTGATAATCTGAATTTCTCATTTTAGTCTCTTCATTTGACAGAATCTTTATCTGCTTATCAAACTCCTTAAGAGAATTGAATTTTTTACAATATACATAAGGCTCATCACAATAATCTTTTACTGAAGCTAAAGCTTCCAACATTTCACGCTTATCTTCATAATAATGAAAATTATTGGCTATATGATAGTAGTTACCTATTTCCATTCCAAGTATAGAAGAAAAATATTCTTGCATAAAAGTAAAATTGAAGATGTTGACGGCACTTGCCCCCCAAAGCATATCGTTCGAGCGCATATAGACTGTCAAATCTAATTTTCCAGTTTTTCCATTCCGCAAAAAATGGAGCAATCTTGTACACGGAATATCTTTAGTTACTTTCAAAGCACTGTCTATATCAAATTCATCTTTCATCGTATCATCAATATTGATAACAGCCCGACGAGTATTGATATCCTTACCGAAAGAATCAGCAACATACTTAAACTGATCGACCGTATAAGGTTCAGGAGATAACGAATTGGATATTTGGTAATCTTGATGCTCTCCATCATAAGCTCTTAATCTTGGGCCGTAACCTGCTCTCATATATTGGCCATCATCAGAAAAATCCGACATACGAGACAGATAATGCGTAATAAAGCTCATATCATTTCTACCAGACGCTAACCAAAGAGACTCAGCATAAGGCAAACAAACATTCCATTTACGTTCAGAAATCGTAATAAGCCTAGCTGTAGGTTCATTTATCTTAAACATAAATGGCTCTGGCAACTCATAACATTTCATACCTCGAGTTTCACGTACAACTCCATATTTAAGAAGAAGACGAGAAGAGTTTACCAGAAAATCATTAATTCCTTTATATTCGGCTGTGAACATAGCTTATTTGTTTCCTTAACTTTCCATTTAGAAGGAAAGATATATTGTATTTTATCGCATGAAGGTTTATATCTTTGCTTGATGCGTTTATTGCCTACCAATAGTTCCGGCATCTTAACCCTCAAATACTTATCGGTTTCGCAAAAACAATTCTGCAAATCCAAGAGTGTCGGTTCATGACCTTTCAAGGGTCTGAACTCTATATAACCATATTTCTTTTGCAATTCCGTGAAATGCTCTTTTGTATATCTAATGGCATCTTCGTAACTATCTCCATGGGATATAAAGCACTTGTCGATACCACGTATAGCTCCGATTCCTGCTACAACAAAAGTGTTTTCATCAAAATTGATATATGGTGAATAGTTGAAGTCTATCGTATATTGATAAGCCAGGAAGCCTCCCAAGAAAGAACATCCTCTTAGCAACAGATAAATCTCTTCCAGAGAATGTGCTTTCAGTACTTTATCGATGATGCCTTCTCTTATAAACTCTTCCTTCACCATCGTCAGCCATTTCTCATGCTTCGTTGGCAAGTAGTCATAACGTTTATGGGAGCCTGTCATCATATAGGCATTATTGAATATCGGTGCATATCTCTGCCTTTCACTCAACAAAGCACTTATCTTCTTGACATCAAAGTGTTGGATGGTTATCTCGCCATAAGTTTGTTCAAGATACTCCCAGGTCTCAATCTTGTTGAAGATCTTGAATACCAGTATGCGAAGAAGCATATCTGCCGGAGTATATCTTTCTACCTTATTATATATGACATGGTGAAGAAGATATTGACTCACCCTATCACAAACCCGATATACGTTGGTAAACTTGTATTCCCGGAGTATTGGGTCTTTAGTCAAACCCCTCTTTCCCTCGCATCTTCGCCAAAACATATTCATCCGTTCTTGAATGAAATAGAAGTAATAGCGAAAAACATCGTCGTTGGGGATAATTGGCTTATTCGATTCCATAATCGTAAATGTCTAACTTGGGAAGTTTAAATTCTTTCCAATTACATGGGTCTCCATGAATACCTACTGTATAGTTTGATTCAAGCCAAGAAACAAATTTTTCAATTTGTTCATCATCCAAGTCGTGAAATTGGATATTCCTCCAAGGAAGAATAAAGTCTAAATCTTTAGGAATCATTGGTGCATGATCCCCAAAATAATAGAAATGCTTAGACAACAAAACATTTTCGCCTGAAACATCAGTATCATAATGTCCCATATTAGGAACACCAGAATCCAAACTATGAGCACAATGTTCTTGAATTACTTTGCCTTCAACTGTATGATAAACATTATCACCATACATTTGGCACAAAGTTCCTGTAACAACTGGTCGTTTACAGTCATATTTGGGATTGTCCCAATATTCATCAAAAGTAAGGATTTGTTCTACTTTCATTGCATATATAAGGCAATTCAAGTTATTCATACCAACACTTCCAAATCCAGCAATCCAATCACCTAATTCTAAATGTTTATTATGACGTAGTTGAGCCTTACATGTAGCAAGTGTCATTATGCCCCAAAAAGGATTTGGTGCGAAACCATAATCATGGTCAAGTTTGTATCTAAAGCATTTCATCATTTATTACATTCTATATAAATCATTGGATAAATTCTATCTAAGGAAGGTGTTCCATCAGGCAGTTCTGCCGGTTCAACTTTTCCTTCTATCATTCCAGCCAGTTTATCTATAGAATTCCAACCTATAGGTGAAGTTCCATAGCGCTTATAGGCCTCAGGGAGTTCTGCATTCTGTGCACATCCATACTTATAAACACCGATTATCTTCTTTCCATGAAAATGAGCATTTCGTATTTCATAGTTAACCCAAGCTCGCTCATGAGTATGCTCACCGATCAACACGATAAATGTTCCTGCCCACTTGATGGCTCTACGTATATAACGAGCAACCGTAGCATCAGCTACATGTTTCCCTTTATGCACGACTTTATTGTCCTTATCCTCTTGAAGAGAGCTGCTCCTAACTTGATATCCTTTAGATTTTAAATTATCCAACAAATCTCTCAACTTGGGGACATCAGCACTATGATGACAAATAAAAACATTCTTCATAAGCAATATTATTTTATAGGGTTCAACGACCAGGAGTATGCAATCCTTTCAAAACCAGAGCTATTATCTCTGTAATATTGGTTGTTACAAATAGCTTTTCATTTTCGTCCTTTGAAAGTCCATTCTTCAAAATATCCATGTTGTTGGAAAATACATCAAGAGCTTTAAAGTTCATATCTTCTTTTTCTTTATCCAAGTAAGAGACGAACTCTTGATATATATGATGAGAACAACACTCCTCAAACAGTTTGTCTGAAGAAGCTTCTCCTTTTATCAGTTGAATTAAGCGTGCCGAAGCCCCACCAAAGCCACCCAACAGGAATATTGGATGATTGGCTTTCGTTGCATTGACAGCTTCTTCATAAAGACCAGGCATATATCCTTTGAATCCCGTTATTCTTCCACCCAAGATTATTCGCGCATCTATATGGCTCTCCATCTCTTGGCGCATTGCTTTTAGTGATTCCGCCCAATAATACAAATTCTCAACGGTTGTTGGAGGAACCATTAAGTCACGCAAACCAACAGGAATTGTATCAGGTATCTCTGCTTTTTGGCAATTAACACGACAAGATTTATATTCAGCCTGTACTGCAGGAGTCATACCTATATATATAGGCCATGCCAAATAGTTGGTGAAATAATTCTTGAAAGACTTATCTTTCTCATAAATTCCATACTGATAAGCTAAATCTTTAAATAACTCTGTGAAGCCTCCAGGTCTTAAGTCACCTCCATAAACAAGATGAGCACCAGAAATGAGAAGATGCCTTGCAAGTTCTACAGACAAATCCTCAAACATTGCCTTTCCTATTCCAAGAGTAGAAGAATCTGGAGACTCTGATATGGAAATTGCTACGTTTTTCCCTTCCAAGAAACGGGAATTGGCAAAGAGTTGGCTTGGTGTACTAAAAGTAATGTTAGGAAATTGTCGCTTTACGACATCCAACTCTTCATTACCCAAAGGTGGCTCTGGATACAAGATTCGTTTTACTCCATCAATATTACCTATATTGATGAACTCTGGCATCATTGGTATAACCTTACCATCCGCTTGCTTGAATTTCTCCAAATACTTTTCTTCATAATATTTGTCCAATGCTGTGCGAAGAAGCATACAAATCACTTCATCCCATTTTCCATCAAATCGAATCTTCGGCGTGTTACCTAAATAAGGAAAAGTGCGTGGTATCTTACCATTGAACAAGCTAACGACAACAGTTGGCACATGATTTTCCTTACCTACAATTACTTCTATCCGACACCACTCTCTATCTGAATAAGTTTCTGTCTCCAGTATAACCAAAAGGGATTTCTTAACATTCTCCGTAATTTGGTCGCCAAAACTATATCCATCAAGAATGTCATTGGCATCGTAGAAAGAGTTCAATTTAGTATCAGCTCGCAAATAAGCCTTCAACTCATTCGCCTTCTCAATACCTAAATGGTCATTATCTTTCTTGGTATGGCTAATGAATATCTGCAACTTATCATTTGATGCTCGCAAGGTTCTTATCAAATCATCATAGAATCTTATCAAAAATTCTTGCCAACAATCTCGTATATCATAGTTTTGCAGACGAATGTACTGTTGTTCCCCTAATTCTGGATGAATTTGAAATGCATATTGGCACAAGGCTACAGGCAAGACTTTTACAGTACCCGCTTTGTCTTCTTTTACAAGTTCATCTATATAGTTAGTCCAGTCGGAACCATTAAACATATAAAGGTCTATCAATAACAGCACTACAATTTTGTCTGCATTGATACCTTTTCTTACATCAATGAATTCTCCATTCTCCTGATTCGTCTGAAAATAAACAGGAATGTCGAGTCCATCAACCAATGGCTCATTGGCATTTCTACACAACGAATGATATATATCTTCGTAAACTGAAAGGCCACCAGCAAATTGCTTGTCATAAGCAACTACTACGGCTAAAGGTGTTTTGAAGTTCATAATCTTATATTATGTTTGTATTATCATACATGATTGAAGATAGTGGATGGTTATAATTTGAGAAAGTTTTTAAATGACCATCATATATGTTAGTACTCAATTTAGGGCATAGTCCTTTGTATAGGCTCTTTTACAAGTGCCTATACATTGAGATGTTAAGTTAGTACTCAATTTAGGGCATAACCCTCTGTATAGGCACTTTTACAAGTACCTATACATTGAGATGTTAAAAATTTCACTTGTTTATTAACTATTGGCATATTGCCAATCCGATTTTATCTGGCCG
>OJKP01000094.1_pt1 | contig 72677 bp, 50 predicted proteins | sample 1596521 | NCBI WGS metagenome assembly OJKP01 (sample SAMEA4350130, study PRJEB24818) | metagenome | biome: human; feature: gut; material: faeces | place: Denmark | collected 2013-09
ACAAGGATTATTTCGGAAAGCTGAAGGAAATATATCCTGAAAATGCCGACATCATCGATTTCTGCGCCGAGTATGTCTATACGATGCTGTATGCCAATGTTGATGCCGACGACTATACCAAGGAAGTCCTCTATATGCTGAAGAAGTCCAATGTGGATATTTCCAGCCGCGATATAACATACCGCGGCATCCAGATAGCCTTCGCGAGCATTCAATATTCTGAGAGTATGACTTACACGAGTGTAAACGCAGAATGACAATCCATTTTATTTAATCATCTAATTATAGAAAGGATAAAACTATGAAAAAAATCTTCTTATTATTATCCGTGCTTGCCAGTTCATTATGTATGAACGCCCAGAACATAAAGTATGTTGAAGCAGTAGGAGAAGAATATATCTTTGAAGAGCCTATGAGTGACGAATGGCGCAATGTTGACAGTCTCGTCGTCACGGGAACACTTTCTGTGACCAATTTCCGCAAGATACTGAACATGGCAGAATTCTTCAATCTTACAGGCCTGAATCTAGAGAATTGTAATCTGGAAAATGATTCGTTGCCTAACATGAAGACCGTTCTTGCCAATAGTTCAGCACCTTCATTGGAGAAACCTCGCGGCCGCATGTATGACTTCATCAAGACAGAAGAGCGTTTCGGAAGAATCAACCTGAAATACATTACATTCCCCAAGACGATGAAGAAAACGGGAGAGATGTTTTACTGCAATTTCGAGGTTCTCGATATTCCAGAGTATTTGTCAGTCGTTAAAAGCTGGACAATCAATCATCCAGACTACCTTAAAGGATTGGTTCTTCATGTGATGTCCCCTTCAGAAATGGGAGCATTCCATTTCATAGGCGTTCCAGAGAGTGCGGTCCTCTATGTCCCCCAAGGTGCCAAGTCCGCTTTCGAGTCAGACGCGACCTGGGGCACTGCCTTCAAGACGATAAAGGAGTATGACGTTGCGGGAATAAGCAATGCTGTAACGACCTCAGATGCAGGGGCAGACAGGATTTTTACCCTTGACGGCAGGTATGTAGGGAATGATATAAAGCGTCTGCCTAAAGGCGTTTATGTTGTAAATGGAAAGAAATTATTGCGATGAACACCTTAAAACTTGTAGTTGCGATGAATAACAAGATAAGAAAGGCAAGCATATTGTTTTTCCTGCTTTTTGTGAGCTTGTGTTCATATGCTCAAAGCAATGGACACAAACTTACAAATACCGAAGCGGTATCTTTGGCGAAGAAAGTCTGTTTTGGAGATAAATACGATTATTATGTCTGTGAAAACCTTTATGTGAATCCTTATGTCAACGGGATAGAAAGGAAGGGTGAATACCTTATGGTTTTTGTGGACAAGATGCCCCTTGCCGCATGGAATCACCCCTGCAATTATGTTTATATAGAAAACGCAAGACATTCTGGAGGTAATCAGATATATGTGGATGAAGCATATGAACCACCTGTGGATAATCCCCGTAAAATCGTGGGAGACCATAATCATCCATCAGGAAACGGTCTGCTCAAAGTTGATTATCCTTTAAAAGGCCAATCCGTATCTAAGCTACCAGCTAATGGCAAAGGCCAGACCTTTGTCGTTATCCTTAATGGAGGTATGAACAGTGAAGACAATCACGAGAATTACTGGTACGACTGTTCGTTCTTCTATACGACATTGAGGAACGTCTATGATTTGCCTAAAGAGAATATTAAGGTACTGATGTCAGATGGAACCGATCCTTCACTGGATTTGAAGGTATTCTGTTCTGAAAACTTGAAAATTTCTTCAAATTTGGATTTGGACAATGATGGCGAGCCAGACATAGAATATGCCGCAACGAAAGAGAATTTGAGCAAAGTATTCTCAGAGTTGGCAAACACGATAACCCCTAATGACCAACTTGTATTGTTTGTAGTTGATCATGGTGGCTATGATAGAGATAGCCTGCAATCATCCTACATCTGCCTTTGGGGGAAAAACGTCAGGTTGTATCCGGAAGAATTGTCAGAAATGCTGAAAAGCATCAATGCAGGATACATGACACTTGTTTTCGGCCAATGTAACAGCGGTGGGTTTATCCCATGTCTTCAAGCCGACAACAGGCTTGTCATGGCAGCATGCCAAGCCGACGAATCCTCTTTTTGTCGTATGGAAGAGCCGTATGACGAATTCGTGTATCAATGGACATCCGCCCTTGCAGGCTGCACTCCATACGGAGACTCCGTCGACGCCGACTACGACAAGAACGGTGTCGTCACCCTTCTGGAGGCATACCGTTATGCAGAAGAGAACGACGGCTACAAAGACGGTGATTTCTCATTCGGTGACATCAGGGAGCATCCCATGGTGAGCTATCTTTCAGGCACCAACATAGAGGACCTGTCATTGTCTTACATCCCCAACCCCGTGGAACTCATCTTCTCCGACGGTTCGGGACAGGGCAAAGCACCATGGGCTACTGATGCCATAGCGCTCAGCCCTGAAAGTGACGGCATGGACTGGACCAACAGCAACTCCGATTTCTCGCAGAGCACAGACAAGAGCGTCGTGGTGAAGGTGAGGAACCGCGGTGTGAAGCCATACAGCCAGGCAGACAAATCCGTCAGCCTGTATTGGTCGGAAGCCTTCTACGACACCGCTTCAGACAGCTGGCGATGGGAAACTCCTTCGAGCGACGACCATTCATGCGGCATGTTCGCCACGGCACCACTCGACGGCACAATTCTCCCGGGCAGGGAAACCAGCGTGACGCTTGAGAAGAAATTCGACAAGAAGACCGCAGGGCAGATCTCATCCGACAATGTAGGACTTAACTACCGCGCCGTGATATACGACACGGACAAAGGCGTGGCAGACCGTAAAGCCACAAGCGTTCTGAAGAGCGTGCAGGCTGCCACCTATGGAAACGAGAGGAACGTATTCCTTGCAAACCACGGCGGCGTCCCCGTGTCATACAGCCTCCGCTTCAATGTCACAGGCAAGGACGGTGACGACCTGTTCAGGAAGGCAGAACTTGAATTCCGTTCTTCCGGCATCACCTCCCACCGCTACACCCTTGATGGTATGAAAGAGGATGCAGCCAATTCTGGAACCTTCATCATCGAGGGCAACGGAGCGGAAATCTCCGGCATCAAGATGGAAGCAGGCGAATGTCTTGCCACAAGTCTGGGCTGTTCGTTCTATGCCGATGAAGCCATCCCGGACACGAGCTTCTATAATGTTGCAGTGTCAGTGACAGACGATGCCACGGGAAAATGCGTGGGTGGAGAGAATTTCATAGTGAGAAGCCTTCCACGGAAAGCTTTGGATATCGTTCCGGAAAGTTATATATACAACGGCAGCTTCTATCTCTCGTTGAGTGAGAGGTCAGAGCGAGTTTCATGCCGGTGGTTCGATCCGGATGGACGCTATGTTGGAGAAGGATCCACATTGGGCGTCGGCAAAGAACCAGTCCGAGGCGAGTATACAGTCAGGGCACAGTCACTCAAAGACGGAGCCGTTGTGTATAAGCGTATAGGTTTGTATGGTAATTATATGGACAAGTCCATAAAACTCGACAGAACAGCTTCTCGAATCTTCATCAGTTTCAAGACACCGTTGCAGGAAGACGTAGACGTTATAGTTTCAACTCCAATGGTGAAGGGCCAGACGACCCATCTTGAAAAGGGAAGGAGTAATTATACCGTGCGTTATACTACTATGGGCAATATGTCAGAAGCGATCTTCCTAACGTTCGTCGTCAATGGAGTGAAGACAGAGACATACAAGCTGCAATGATGCAGTCAGAGCTTGTTTTATTTTGAATCACGTAAATTAAGTTAGATAGGGGAGAGGGAACTTGTCTTAAAAGTCAAGGGTCCTTCCCCTTTGTGCATTTCCCTCGTCATTAATTGTGATGAATTTAGAGCTGGGTGTAATAATAATGTTGAAAGTCTTTTTAGTGAACAGATTGTTATTATTATCTTTGCAGACGGCTTATCGGTAACTTCATTGCAGTGTCTGGGGATGAAGAGAATAGCAGTAAATAACAATATAAAATCCTATGAAATTTAGAGAGAATCTGTCGGTTAGGAGACGCTTTCTTTTAGTCGCCCTCTTGATTGTAGCTTTGATGGTCGTAGCTATGTCTTTGTTTCTTGTTCACAAGAGAAACGCTACACCTCGTGAGCTTGCCCATATAAACGCTTTGTGTAGTAAGGATATACAAAGGGCAAAAACACTGTTTATTGCAGCCAAGAAGCGTGAGAAAACCTATGATGAGGATGGCAGATGGTTTCTGAAGTTTCTTTCTCTCAAACTTAAGGTGAAAGAAAACTCTGATTTTAAAGATGATGAAGAAGTCTTGGCACTCGTTGACCATTATGAAGGATATGGTGATGATGCTATGCTGTCGGATGTATATTATTGTGCGGGTTGCGTGTATCGCACATTGAATGACTACCCTAAAGCCGTAGAGTATTTCATGAAGATAGTAGGAGTGAACCATACCATAAAGGCTCCTACAGACATAGAAGCCCTTTGCTATTATCAATTGGCCTATATCTATTCTGTACAGGGGCTCGACAGTGAAGCTCTGAAATGGCAGAAGAAAGCCTTGCAGATACATGAGAGTCAAGGCGATCTCACACATTGTGTGTATGACTATAACAATATGGCATGGAGCTATATGGCATTAGGCTATAAGAACAAAGCTCTGAAGATGCTCCTCAAGGCCAGGGGCATGGCCCTGAAGATAGATGATGCAGCCCTATTGTCGGAGGTGGATGGTTTTCTCGCAAATTATTATAACGAGAATGGTCCTCTTACAGAAGCGAAGAAATTTATTGATTCTGCGCGTCGTAATGTTGGCAATGCCACACTCAGTTCCACATACTCCTTGTCTTTTGAAATCTATGACAAGCTTGGTCTGCGTGATTCTGCTGCTGTGTTTTGCAACAAGGTGCTACAACATGGGTCTGTATATGCCAAGCGTCATGCTTATTGGTGGCTAACGGTGCAAAGCCTGAAGAATGGTGATGCAGAAGGCGCTTTAGGTAACTTCGAGAGTTACAAAAAATATGTTGACTCTGTGGATATCGTTTCGCCACGTGATGCATTGGCAAGTGCCAATGCCATGTATGACTACGAACTGAAAGAGAAGGAGAATCTGAAGCTTGAGATGCATCAGATGCGTCAGACGGTCTATATTATAGTTTCCGTGACCATTGCGATAATCATAGCCCTTTTGTCAATGTTGACATATTTCATTTTATGGCGGAGAAAACGCCTTCTTGAAACCCGTATGGAGATATTGAACAAGGCATTGGAAAGGGAACGTGAGCTGAAGGAAGAGGCTATTGCAGAAAAGGAGATGGAAATGGAGCAGATGCGTAGGCAACTTGCTGAGTCGAAAAGTGGAAAAATCGGCAATGAAGAACAGGTATTTGCCGTTGCTGACAGAAATGATGACATTCAGAAGAAGAAACTTATTGTTCGTTCCCGAAATCTGCGCGACAAAAAATTTCTTGAATCAGAGGTGTTCAAAAAACTGATGCTGGCAATTTCGGGAGGAGAGAATGTGAAGTTTGAAGACTGGGATGAGTTGTTCGCTACGGTGAATCGGATTTATCCAAGTTACAAGGATAATATAGCGAAATTCTGCCGTATGAGCGAGATACAGATGAAGGTGTGTGTGTTGCTGAAAATTGGTATGAGCTTTTCTGACATTTCCGTCCTCGTAATCAGGTCGAAAGATACCGTTTATTCAATTTGTACCAGATTATATTTCAAGAATTTCAAGACCAAGGGAACAGCCAGCAAATGGGCTGAGCTGATGAGGTCGTTGTAGCTTGTTTCCTGTCAGACTGTATTCGTATTTTTATTGTTTGTTCGGGTTACACGACAAGTTGTATCTATATCAAGAATCTATACCAGAAAAGTTTCCCCTCCCGTTACCGATTACTAAAAAAACGTAACAAAGGCTTTACAATTATCCGGTTTTATAGACATCGAAAGAATATTTTTTGTAACTTCGCAAAAAGAACAATGCATACCCCAATGATACGCGTCACTCCCCGAAATGCAGGAAGCAGTGATGAAAACAATATTTGCCGCTTGATGATTGTCAGGGAGGATGGATGAAAGCGTGTCGGATTGTTTTTTTGATGATATTTGTAATATAAAACTTTACTATTATGGCAAAAGGTGGAAAAGGAAGAAAACGACTTAACAAGAAGCAGATTATAGATAAGCTCCAGGACTTCTTCTTGGAGAATCCCGAAAAGCAACATAGTTTCAAGGAAATATTCCGTGCGCTCCGTCTCGACACGCATCCCGCAAAGATGCTCGCCGTTGACGTGATGGAGGAAATGGCATGGGACGACTTCCTCGTCAGGAAAGGCGAAAGCGCCTATCAGCTCAACCAGAACGGACAGGTGCAGGAAGGCACTTTCCAGCGCAAGGCGAACGGCAAGAACACCATCGTTCCCGACGACGGTGCAGCCCCGATATTCGTGGCAGAGCGCAACTCTATGTTCGCCCTTACCGGCGACAAGGTGCAGTTCACCATCATGGCGCGCCGCAAGAACCACATCCGCGAAGCAATGGTGACAAAGATACTGCAGAGAGCCAAAGACACCTTCGTGGGCAAGCTCAGAGTGGAGAGAGACTTCGCCTTCCTCGTGTCAGACGGCAATATCTTCGTAAACGACGTCATAATCCCCAAGCGCAAGCTGAAGGGCGGAAAGACCAACGACAAAGCAGTGGTGAAGATCACCCAGTGGCCATCCAAGGAGAACAAGAGCATGATAGGCGAAGTGGTTGACGTGCTCGGCGAGACCGGCGACAACGATGTGGAGATGAACTCCATACTCGCTCAATACGGTCTGCCATACAAATATCCGAAGGCAGTGGAAGACGCTGCCAACAAGATAGACCCTACGATAACCGAGCAGGACTACAAGGAGAGAGAAGACTTCCGCGACGTCACCACCTTCACCATCGACCCACACGACGCCAAGGACTTCGACGACGCCCTCTCTATCCGCGAACTGTCGAAAGGCTTATGGGAGGTAGGAGTACATATCGCTGACGTGTCGCATTACGTCACCGAGGGGTCTATAATCGACAAGGAGGCAGTGAAGCGAGCTACAAGTATATACCTCGTAGACCGCACCATACCGATGCTGCCGGAGCGACTCTGCAACTTCATCTGTTCGCTGCGTCCCGACGAGGAGAAGCTCACATACAGTGTGATATTCGACATGAACGAAGAGGGAGAGGTGCTGCGCTGGCGGCTCCATCACTGCGTGATAAAGAGCAACCGCCGCTTCTGCTACGAGGAAGTGCAGAAAATCCTTGAAGACAATGGAGTGGTGGACGGAACAGGACAGCCAGCACCGCCACCAGCCAAGGGAAAGACATATCAGGGAGAGTATGCCACGGAGCTCATAATGCTCGACCGCATAGCCAAGAAGCTGCGTGCCGCAAGGTTCAAGCACGGTTCGGTGAAGTTCGACCGTGAGGAGCTGCGCTTCGACATCGACGAGAAGGGCAAGCCGACACGCTGCTACTTCAAGATTGCCAAAGACGCCAACAAACTCGTGGAGGAGTTCATGCTCCTCGCCAACCGCACCGTGGCAGAGAGCGTAGGAAAGGTGGCGAAGGGAAAGAAGCCGAAGACATTGCCATACCGTATCCACGACCAGCCCGACCCAACGAAGCTGGAGACATTGAGACAGTTTGTGGTGAAGTTCGGCTATAAGGTGAAGACCGACGGCACGAAGGGTGCCATCACCAAGAGTCTCAACACTCTGCTCGACGAATGCGCCGGCAAGAAGGAGCAGAAGGTGATAGAGACCGTGGCGCTGAGAGCCATGATGAAGGCAAAATACAGCATCCACAACATCGGCCACTACGGACTCGCCTTCGAGTATTACACCCACTTCACCAGTCCTATCCGCCGCTATCCCGACACTATGGTGCATCGCCTGCTCACACGCTATCAGGCAGGAGGACGCAGTGCCAACAAGGAGCACTACGAGGAACTGTGTGAACACTCCAGCGACATGGAGCAGATAGCACAGAACGCCGAGCGCGACAGTATAAAATACAAGATGGTGGAGTTTATGTCAGACAAGATAGGCAACACCTACGATGCCCACATCAGCGGACTCACCTCCTATGGCATCTATTGCGAAATCGACGAGAACCACTGCGAGGGAATGGTGTCGCTGAGAGACCTGAAGGACGACTACTACGATTTCGACGAGCGCAACTACTGTCTTGTAGGCCGTCGCCACCACAACAGGTATCAGCTTGGCGACCCGATACGTGTGCAGGTGGCAAAGGCAAACCTGGAGAAGAAACAGCTCGACTTCGGAATCGCTGACGAGTAGACAGCTGCTACGCCCAGGATAAACTATTGATAATCATATCGTCATTGGCAACCGGTACTCTTCCGTCATGAGAGAGTACAGGTTGCCAATTACTGTATCATAATGAGGCAGATACCGTTGCCCCCGCATCATTCCCAACCGATATCAGCCGGCAGAATCAAACAAAATATCTCAAAAAATATGAGGCTCAAATCATACCAAGTTATTTTTTCACCGTCACTAAGGTATTACAAAAGAGTCCCATCCGCGTCTTGTATATAAAAAGAACAAAAAGAAGAAGATGGAAACAAAAGAACTTATAAAACAAGCCGAGATAAACCGCAGAAGGCTTATCGAAGTGGTCTACAATGCCAAAGCCGGACACATCGGCGGCGACCTGTCATGTCTCAATGTTATGACAGCACTCTATTTCGATATCATGAACGTCAGTCCAGCCGACGTGAAGAATCCCGACCGCGACCGTTTCGTTCTCAGTAAAGGACATTGCGTGGAAGCACTCTATGTCACCCTTGAGGCAAAGGGATTCCTGAAGAAGGAAATCACCGACACGCTCGGAAAGTTCGGTTCCATACTCAGCGGACACCCCACCATTGAAGTGCCGGGCATCGAAGTGAACACAGGAGCGCTGGGCCACGGACTCTCTATCGGAGTGGGTATGGCGCTGGCTGCCAAGATGGACAAGAGAGACTACAAGACCTTTGTGATGATGGGCGACGGCGAGCAGGGCGAAGGCTCTATCTATGAGGCTGCCATGGCAGGACATCAGTATAAGCTCGACAACCTGGTGGCTATCATCGACCGCAACCATCTGCAGATAAGCGGCAACACCGAAGACGTGATGGCTATAGAAGACATCGCGGCACGCTGGACAGCCTTCGGATGGGACGTGAAACGCATGGACGGTGACGACATGGAAGACATCATGAAGACTTTTGCCGCCATCGACTATACCAACCACAAGCCACACCTCCTGATATCAAACACCACTAAGGGAAAGGGAGTGTCGTATATGGAGAATGTGGCAAAATGGCATCACGGCATGCCGAGCGAGGAACAGTATCGCCAGGCACTCAGCGAGATAGACGAAAGAATAAAGAACCTTTAATACACACATTGATATAGAACTATGATAGCTTGTAGAAAGAGTTTTACTGACACTTTGCTTGAATTGGCAAAGCAGGACAAGGATATTATTGCTGTAACGACAGACGCACGCGGTTCGGTGACGCTCAACGACTTCGCCGACCAGCTGCCGGAGCAGTTCGTTGAATGTGGTATCGCTGAGCAAGACGCCGTGGGAATAGCAGCCGGTCTGGCACACAGCGGAAAGAAGGTATTTGCCTGCGGACCGGCATGCTTCTATGTGGCACGCAGTCTGGAGCAGGTGAAAGTAGACCTTGCATACAGCGAGAATCCGGTGAAGATACTTGGCGTGAGCGGAGGAGTGGCATACGGAGCACTCGGAGCCACACACCACAGTCTGCACGACATCGCGGCATTGCGCACATTCCCGGGAATGAACATCGTGTTGCCATGCGACGCGCGCCAGACACGCAAGCTGGTGAAGCTGCTCGTGGATTTCCCACATCCTGTATACGTGAGAGTGGGACGTGCGGCAGTGCCCGACGTATATGAGAACGACGACTTCGACTTCCAGCTCGGCAAGGCAAACATGCTGCTCGACGGTAAAGACCTCACCATCATAGGATGCGGCGAGACCGTATACTACGCCCTTCAGGCAGGAAAGATGCTGAAGGAGCAGGGCATCAGTGCCCGTGTGCTCGACATGTCGTCGCTGAAACCTTTTGATGCCGAAGCCATCCGCAAGGCGGCAGAGGAGACAGGACGCATCATAACAGTGGAGGAGCACAGCCAGTTCGGCGGTCTCGGAGCCATCGTCACAGAGACGCTTTCGGAGAATCCGGTGCCCGTGCGCATCCTCGGCATACCAGACGAGAATGTGGTTCACGGTACCAACAAGGAGATTTTCGCCCACTACGGACTCGATGCCGACGGCATAGTGAAGGCAGCCAACGACTTTCTCAAGAAATGACAAGACAAATGGGTGATTATATCATAGCCATAGACCAGAGCACATCGGCAACAAAGGCGATGCTCTTCAATGACAGATGCGAGATGCTTCAGCGTGTCAACGTGGAGCACCACCAGTATTATCCCAAGGCTGGATGGGTGGAACACGACGCCGAAGAGATCTACGCCAATGTGATAGCTGCCGTGAAGCAGCTGATGAAGGATGCCGACATGGAGGCAAGCTACTCCATGGCAATCACCAACCAGAGGGAGACCGTGGTGGTGTGGGACAAGACCACCGGACATCCAGTATGCAATGCCGTGGTGTGGCAGTGCATGCGTGGCGTGGACATCTGCAACGAACTGAAGGCGCAGGGCTACGGACCGATGGTGATGGAGAAGAGCGGACTGCTCATCGACCCCTATTTCTCAGCGAGCGGAGTGAAATGGATTCTCGACAATGTGGAAGGTGCGAGAGAAAAGGCAGACCGTGGCGAACTGCTCATGGGAACGATGGACTCCTGGCTGATATGGAAACTCACCGGCGGGAAACGCCATGTCACCGACTATACCAACGCATCACGCACGATGCTGATGAATATACATACGCAGCAGTGGGACGACGACCTGCTAAGACTCTTCGGTATCCCTCGCAGCATGATGCCGGAACTGTTGCCATGCGACGGCGTGTTCGGCGATACTGTGGTGGAAGGACTCTTCCAGCAGCCTGTTGCCATTGCCGGAGTGCTCGGCGACTCCCATGGAGCGCTGGCAGGACAGATGTGTTTCGAGGCAGGACTCGGAAAGGCAACCTACGGCACTGGGTCGTCGGTGATGGTGAACATCGGCGAGAAGGCGGCGCCAGCCCCCGACGGACTCGTCACATCTATCGGATTTGCCGCCCTCGGAAAGGTGTTCTATGCCTTTGAGGGAAACATACACAGTACGGGAGCCACACTGAAATGGCTGCAGGAACAGCTCAAGATGATTGACTCGCCAGCTGACGTGGAGCCTGAGGCGCTGTCGGTGGCAGACAATGGCGGCGTGTATTTCGTGCCGGCGTTTGCCGGACTCGGCGCACCATGGTGGAACGACAAGGTGAGGGCTGCCGTGATGGGTATGACGCTCGCCACTACGAGAGCGCATTTCCTGCGTGCCGCCCTGGAGTCGATAGCATATCAGGTGAACGACCTCGTGAAGGCGATGACGGTGAAGGCTGGCATAGACCTGAAGGAGATACGTGTGGACGGAGGACCGACCAAGAACAGGTTCCTGATGCAGTTTCAGGCAGACTGTCTGAGAGTGCCGGTAAACTGTTCCGACGTTGAAGAGGCATCGGCATTGGGAGCCGTTGTCATGAACGGACTCTCTCGCGGCGTATGGAAGAGTTTCGATGAGGTGGCACGGTTGCGCCGCAGCCGATGGACCGTATGTTCGCAGGACAACGAAGCTTGGATGGAGAAGAACATAGAGGGATGGCACAAGGCTGTGAGACAGCTCATCAATTCTCCCGAATGAAATAAACCTTCTACATGTAAAAACTAAGAAACAAAAGACAAGAACATTATGAAGAAGAACAAAAAACAGTGTTTCGGTGTCATCATCGGCACACGTGCATATTTCAACTCTGAGCTTGCCAGAGACGTGCGCAAGCAGTTGCTGAAGACTTTGGACGCCGAGGGCTACGACTATGTGATACTCCCAGAAGATGCCACTCCTACGGGAAGCAGCAGCATAGAGACAAGAGAGGACGGACTGAAATGTGCGGAGCTGTTCCGCCAGAACCGTGACCGCATCGACGGCATCATCGTGTCGTTGCCTAACTTCGGTTTCGAGATCGGCATCATAAACGCAATCAGTGTTGCCGACCTGCATGTGCCTGTTCTTGTGCAGGCTTGCGACGACGAGAACGACAAGGTGGACCTAGACAGCCGTAGAGACGCATTCTGCGGAAAAATCTCAGTATGCAACAACCTCTACCAGTATGGCATCCCATTCACAGACACCACTCTGCATACATACTCAATATATTCCGACCTGTTGGCAAAAGACATCAACCGCTTCGCTGCCGTATGCCGCGTGGTGAACGGACTGAAGCATGCCCGCATCGGTCAGATAGGAACTCGTCCGCTGGGCTTCAACACCTGTCGTGCGAGTGAGAAACTGCTGCAGGCATCGGGCATCACTGTGGTGCCGGCAGACTTGAGCGAGATTCTATATGCCGCAGAGGCGATAGAAGACAGCGACACCGACCTGCTCCGCCAGATGGAGAAGGTGGCAGGATATGCTGAGGTGCCTGAATCATACAGGGAGAAGCTGCGTCTGCAGTGCAAGTTCGGCGTTGCCGTGAACCGTTGGGTAGAGGCAAACCAGGTGGATGCCGTGGCGATACAGTGTTGGGACTCGCTGGAGCAGAACTTCGGTTGTGCTGCATGCGTCACCATGAGTATGCTCAGCGAGGCTGGCATACCGGCAGCCTGTGAGACCGACATTGCCGGTGCCGTGTCTATGCTCGCATTGACGCTGGCATCCAAAGAACCGTCGGCAATCGCCGACTGGAACAACAACTTTGCAGAAAACCGCAACAAGTGTGTATGCACCCACTGCGGAAACTTCCCTAAATCGTTCATCGGCAACGACAACCTGCGCCTTGGCCCGCTTGGCGTGCTCGGCCGCACGCTCGGCAAGATAAACACCTTCGGTGCCGTTTACGCCAAGGTTAGCGCCGGCGACTTCACCTTCTTCCGTATCTCTACCGACGATACAAAGGGAATGATAAAGGCATACGTGGGAGAGGGAAAGATGACCGACGATCCATACGGCATGGATGGCTGCATCGTTGTCACCGAGGTGCCTGAACTGCAGAAGCTGATGAAGTATATCTGCAAGAACGGTTTCGAACACCATGTGGCACTCGTGCGTGCTGATGTGGCAGGTGTCATCGAGGAGGCTCTCGACAGCTATCTCGGCTGGGATCTTTATGTGCATGAATAACACATACACACTGCAATAATAAATACATTTTTCATAGATGATTAAAAACGAAGAGGGGATGTTCCATGTGAATGGCGCATCCCTTCGCCTTTTTCACATGTCTGGTAGAATGTCTGGATATTATTACCATTTGCCGCTTATTTGTGCATAAAAGTAAACCGGGTTATTCCATTTCGGATAATTAAAACACTCTATAACGCAATTTTAAAGATAGACTGATGATAATAACGAATAAAATACTTAATTTTGCACCGTTATGTCACAGAAGCTAATTCAAAGTCAGGAGCAGAAGACTGTTCAGGTGCAGCGACTCACGCAGCAGCAGATGCTTGCGGTGAAGATGCTGGAGATGCCGCTTACCGAACTGGAGCAGAGCATACAGGCAGAGATTGACGATAATCCCGCCATGGAAAGCTCTTCGCCGGATGATGCGGCATTTGCCGGAGATTCAGAAATGGAGTCTGCCGACACTTCGGCGTTTGCCACCAAGGAAGCCCCGTCTGCCGGTAATGAAGCTTCAGCATCCGCCGGCGACAGCGACGACACCGTAGATGAGGCAGCCGCGGCTTTCGATGCGGCGACAGAAAGGGAGGAGAGGGCTTCGGCACTCGACGACGCACTGTCGAACATCGGTATGGACGACCGTATGCCAGATGCCGACTATCCGTCATACTACGGCAATGCCGACTCTGCCGACTATGAGGAGATGGTATATGGCGAGCAGGCTTCTTTCTACGACAAACTGAAGGAGCAGATGGTTGACGTAGACCTCGACGACCGTCAGAGGGAGATAATGGAATATGTGATAGGGTCGCTCGATGGCGACGGACTGCTGAGGAAGTCTGCCGACAGCATCTCAGACGAGCTTGCCATCTATCATAACATATACTGCACGGAGGAGGATGTTAAGAACGTCATCACCCTGCTGCAGACTTTCGATCCTGCCGGCATAGGAGCTTCCGACCTGCGAGAATGCCTGCTGCTGCAGATCAGAAGGCGGCCCGACACTGAAATCACACGACTGATGCTAAAGGTCATTGACAAGTATTTCGATGAGTTCATGAACAAGCATTGGGACAAGATAGTGAAGCAGCTGAACATTTCCCCCACTACCGCCGACACGGTGTATTCAGAACTCCTCCGCTTGAATCCCAAGCCGGGGGCATCGCTCGGCGAGACCGAAGGCAGGAACATGCAGCAGATAACGCCAGACTTCATAGTGGATACCGCCGACGACGGCACCGTGACATTCTCCATCAACAGCGGCCATGTGCCAAACCTGTATGTCTCGCCCTCGTTCACCGAACTGCTCAAGGGCTACAAGGCAAACAAGGCATCGATGTCGCGACGCGACAAGGAGGCGCTGCTCTATGCCAAGGAGAAAGTGGAACGGGCACAGGGATTCATCGACGCCGTGAAGCAGAGGCAGCACACCATGTATGTCACCATGAAGGCGATAATCGACATACAGCGCAAATACTTCCAGGACGGCGATGAGAGCGACATGAAACCCATGATACTCAAGGATGTGGCAGACCGCACGGGTCTCGACATATCCACGATATCGAGAGTGAGCAACATGAAGTATGCTCAGACACGCTGGGGCACGTTCAAGCTCCGCCATTTCTTCAGCGATGGAATAAAGACAGAGGACGGCGAGGAGCTGTCCACACGCAAGATAAAATTGGCATTGAGGGAGGTAATCGACGGGGAAGACAAGTCGAAACCCTATTCAGACGATGCCCTCACGAAGGTACTCGCCCAAAAAGGCTGTCCGGTAGCACGGCGAACGATAGCGAAATACAGGGAACAATTGGGAATACCGGTAGCAAGACTCAGAAAGAAATGAATGTAAGAAACATCATAAGGCTGGCAAAAGGGGTGAGCCTCTTTTCCTCGCCGTTCTATCTGCCCGTCATAGGGTTGGCTGTTCTGTTCACGTTCAGCTATCTCAACCGCATGCCCTTGGGATACAAGCTCTTCGTGCTTTTCATAGCCTACATCTTCACGATACTGTTGCCGGTATCGCTCATCAAGCTATACCATCGCTACCACGGATGGACACTCTTCGAACTTGGTGCCAGGGAGCAGCGTGTGATACCCTATCTCGTGTCGATACTCTGCTATTTCTTGTGCTATTACGTCATGATTTTCTATCATGTGCCGCATCTGATGGGCAGCATTGTGGTGGCGGCGCTTGTGGTGCAGATAGTATGTGCCATAGTGAACATGTGGTGGAAGATTTCCGTACACATGGCGGCGATGGGGGCAATGGCAGGAGCCTTGGCGGCATTCGGATTCAAGTTCATGTTCAATCCCGTGTGGTGGCTCTGCGGACAGTTCCTGCTCTCGGGCATGGTGGGCAGTGCGAGAATGATACTCCGCCAGCACAATCTCCGCCAGCTCTACATCGGCTTCATAGTGGGAGTGTTGGTGGGATTCTTCACGGTGATATTCGTATGACACGCCTCAGTCTCTTTCTGGGGCAGAGTCTTTGATGCACCAGCAGCATTTCTCATCCGACGCTGTTCTCATGGGGATGTCTGGAAAATAAATTTGATAAGGACAACGATAAAAACATAAAGATATGAAACCATTAGTAAGTATTATAATGGGCAGCACCAGCGATCTGCCTGTGATGGAAAAAGCGATGAAGTTCCTGGATGATATGGAAGTGCCTTTCGAGGTCAATGCCCTCTCTGCACACCGCACTCCGGATGCCGTGGAGAAATTTGCCAAGGATGCGGCAGGACGCGGACTGAAGGTCATCATCGCCGGTGCCGGAATGGCTGCCGCACTGCCAGGAGTCATCGCAGCATCAACCACACTTCCGGTTATCGGAGTGCCTATCAAGGGTAGTGCCTTCGACGGTATGGACGCCATGCTCAGCATCATACAGATGCCTCCTGGCATACCTGTTGCCACGGTGGGAGTGAATGGTGCGATGAATGCCGCCATCCTTGCCGTAGAGATAATGGCTCTTGCCGACGCTTCTCTCGCTGAGAAGATGAAGAACTACAAGGATGGTCTGGGAGCCAAGATAGAGAAGGCAAACAAGGATCTTGCCGAGGTGAAATATAACTTCAAGACTAATTGATTTTCCCGTTTCGGGTTCACCCCGAATCGTTAAAATTCATAATCCCAATGGATATCAAGAATAATCATAGCCAGAATCCCCATGCATGTGCAGGAGTAGGATGTGACACTGACGGATGGAGCGGTCTTTTCAACTACTCCCGCCGTGAAGCCCATGAGGTGAATGTCGGCGACACACCGCTTGGTGGCGACAATCCCATCCGTGTGCAGTCTATGACCACCACTCCCACTGCCGACACCGAGGCATGTGTGGATCAGGCAAAACGTATCATTGAGGCTGGCGGAGAATACGTGCGTCTCACCACTCAGGGAGTGAGAGAGGCAGAGAATCTCAAGAACATCAACGCCCGCCTCCGTGAGGAGGGCATCACTACACCGCTCGTTGCCGACGTGCATTTCAATCCTCATGTAGCCGATGTAGCGGCGCTGTATGCAGAGAAGGTGCGTGTAAATCCCGGAAACTATGTTGACCCGGCGCGCACATTCAAGAAACTGGAATATACCGACGAGGAATATGCCGAGGAACTGAAGAAGATAGAGAAGCAGTTCGTGCCGTTTCTCAATATCTGCCGTGAGCACCACACTGCCGTGCGCATCGGAGTGAACCACGGTTCGCTCTCCGACCGCATCATGTCTCGCTATGGCGACACGCCGGCAGGCATCGTGGAGAGCTGCATGGAGTTTCTGCGCATCTGCAAGCGTGAAGACTTCAAGGATGTAGTGATCTCCATCAAGGCGAGTAACACGGTGGTAATGGTGGAGTCTGTACGCTTGTTGGTTGACACCATGCGCCGTGAGCAGATGGACTATCCACTGCATCTGGGAGTGACAGAGGCCGGCGAAGGCGAGGATGGAAGGATAAAGAGTGCCGTGGGTATCGGAGCACTGCTTGCCGACGGTATCGGCGACACCATACGAGTATCGCTCAGCGAGGAGCCGGAGGCTGAGATTCCTGTGGCGCGCCATCTCGTGGACTATATCACGAAGCGTGCCGGCCATACGCTTATCCCAGGCCGGGTATACGACAAGTTCAATTGGGTATCTCCAGAGCGCCGCACCACGGTCCCTGTGGAGAATATCGGCGGCGACAATCTGCCTGTGGTGATAAGTAGCAGAATCCATGGCGATGAGGCTCCGGCAGCAAATGCCAACCCCGACCTCACCCCCGACTATCTATATATGGGAGCGAAACTCCCGGAGGACAAGGTGGAATGTCAGAAGTATATCGTTGACTTCAATGTCTACACACTGATTTCAGAGGAGCAGCGCCACAACGTGTTCCCGATATTCCCATACAATGCCATCCCGTTCCTTAGCGGAGTGGAAGCGCCGCTCAAGTTCCTTGTGTTGCCATACGGAGCGCCGAGCGCCGAATATATCCCATGCCTGAAGGCGCATCCGGAGATTGTCGTCATCAGCGTGAGCAACAATGTGAACCGCCTTGGCGAGCAGCGTGCTCTCGTGCATGAACTTATGACTGAGGGCGTGGCAAATCCAGTGGTGTTCTGCCAGATGTATTCCCACAGTCAGGAGGAGAAAGGCGACTTCCAGCTTGAGGCGGCAGCCGACATGGGCGCTCTGATGTTCGACGGACTCACCGACGGTGTGTGGCTCATGAACAACGGTACTCTCTCTGATGCCGACATCGACGCCACGGCATTCGGAATTCTCCAGGCAGCCCGCCTGCGCACCACCAAGACGGAGTATATCTCTTGTCCCGGTTGCGGAAGGACTCTCTACGACCTTCGTGCCACCATCGCCCGCATCAAGGAGGCTACAAAAGACATGAAGGGACTGAAGATCGGCATCATGGGATGCATCGTGAACGGTCCCGGCGAGATGGCAGATGCCGACTACGGTTATGTGGGAGCCGGCAGGGGCAAGATTTCCCTGTATCGCCGCAAGGAGTGTGTGGAGAAGAATATACCCGAAGAAGAGGCAGTGGAGAAGCTCCTGCAGCTTATCAGAAGCGACATAAAGGAATAATGCGATGATGCTTTCCTTTTTGCGGGAGGGCGACAACTCTTCCCGCATGCCTCAAACGACAACTATATACAGATTATAATGAGTTTAACAAAGATAATACGAGGAGCGTTCGTCTCCCGTCAGAAGGAGATAGAGCGATACGACAAGGAGGCAGAGGCACTGCAGATGGAAGTGCTCCACTATCTCATGAGCAATGCCAAGCACACCGAGTATGGACGCAAGTATTCCTTCGGAGCCGTAGGCTCATACTCTGATTACGCCAGTCATGTTCCGGTGAACACCTACGAGGAACTCAAGGGCTACATCGACCGTATGCGCCACGGCGAGCGCGACCTGTTGTGGAAAGGAAGCGTGAAATGGTATGCCAAATCCTCTGGCACCACCAACGACAAGAGCAAGTTTATACCCGTTAGCCACGACGGTCTGCAGCATGTGCATTATGCCGGAGGCAAGGATGCCGTGGCTCTGTATTTGCGCAACAATCCCGACAGCCGCCTCTTCGACGGCAAGAGCCTTATCCTTGGCGGAAGTCACTCGCCCAACTATGGCGTGGCAGACTCGCTTGTGGGCGACCTCAGTGCTATCCTCATAGAGAACATCAATCCGCTTGCCAACCTCGTACGTGTGCCCAAGAAAGCCACGGCTCTCCTTTCCGACTTCGAGATAAAGCGCGACCGAATAGCCAGGGAGACGATAAACAAGAATGTGACGAACATCAGCGGTGTGCCGTCGTGGATGCTCTCCGTACTCACCAGAGTGATGGAGCTCACCGGCAAAAAGCATCTTGAGGAGGTGTGGCCGAACCTTGAGGTGTTCTTCCATGGCGGTGTGGCGTTCACTCCATACCGCAAGCAGTATGAACAGCTCATCACCTCGCCAAACATGCACTATATGGAGACATACAATGCCAGCGAGGGATTCTTCGGACTGCAAGACGACCCTGCCGACAAGTCGATGCTCCTGATGATAGACTATGGTGTGTTCTATGAATTCATCCCTATGGACGAGTTCGACAAGGAGAACCCTACCGTCGTGCCGCTCTGGGGAGTGGAGACAAACAAGAACTATGCGATGCTCATCTCCACCTCGTGCGGACTGTGGAGATATGTCATCGGCGACACCGTGAGCTTCACGTCCACAAATCCGTACAAGTTTGTCATCACCGGCCGCACCAAGCATTTCATCAATGCCTTCGGTGAGGAACTCATCGTAGACAATGCGGAGAAGGGACTCGCATACGCCTGTGAGCAGACAGGAGCCGAGGTGCTGGAATATACCGCCGCTCCGGTATTCATGGACGACAATGCCAAATGCCGCCATCAGTGGCTGATAGAATTCTCCAAGGAGCCTGCCGACCTCGACAAGTTCACGGAGCTGCTCGACAAGAAGCTGCAGGAGATAAACAGTGACTACGAGGCGAAACGCTACAAGAACATCACGCTGCAGCATCTGGAGATAGTAAAGGCGCGCAAAGACCTTTTCAACGACTGGCTCAAGTCGAAGGGAAAGCTCGGCGGACAGCATAAGGTGCCGCGCCTGAGCAACAGCCGCAAGCACATCGACGAACTGCTGAAGATGAACGGCTGACGCATGCTCCGTCTGCCACAGGCATGGCATCTTCGGGATGAAGACAAGACCGATGTGGCAGCGGCGCAATGAGCACAAACAATGACACATATTATATATATGATATACAGAAGAGCAAACGACTTTTTGAGAAATACCATTCTGCATTCCTTCTCTCTTGAGAAACAGGGATGGCTGCCGGCATGCATTGTCTTGCTGGCCCTCACATCGCTGCTCTCGTCTTGTGCAAAGATGGGACAGCCCGACGGGGGATGGTTCGACGAGACGCCTCCACGCATCATCGGCTGCACTCCTGCCGACAAGGGAGTGGGGGTGAAGGCGAAGAAAATATCCATCCTCTTCGATGAGTTCATCCAGGTGGACAATCCCACGGAGAAAGTGGTGGTGTCGCCGCCACAACTCGAAACGCCGGAGATAAAGGGTGCCGGAAAGAAGATTGTGGTGGAACTGAAAGACTCGCTGAAGCCCAACACCACCTATACCATCGACTTCTCTGATGCCATCTCCGACATGAACGAGGGCAATCCTCTGGGCAACTACACCTACAGTTTCTCCACCAGCGATCACATAGATACGCTTGAGGTGGCAGGAAACGTGGTCGACGCCCAGAATCTGGAACCGGTGAAGGGTATCCTCGTCGGTCTCTATGCCGTTGGCGATGAGGCTCTCACCGAGGGTAACCTGCTGAAGGGCTATAATGCCGCCGCCGACGGAAAGTCGCTCGACCCCTTCCTCTCGCAGCCTCTGCTCCGCGTTTCGCGCACCGACAGTCGCGGACGCTTCGTGGTGCGTGGCGTGGCGCCCGGCAAATACCGGGTGGTGGCGCTGCAGGATGCCGACGGCAACTACTTCTTCAGTCAGAAGAGCGAGATGATAGCATTCTCGGATGATGTAATAGAACCGAAATTCACGGGAGCAGTACGCCAGGACACCATCTGGCGTGACTCCCTGCATATCGACTCCATCCGTTCCGTGGGATATACGCGGTTCATCCCCGACGACCTCGTGCTGAGGGCATTCACAGAGACACAGACCGACCGCTTCTTCCTGAAGGTGGAGCGCAAGGATCCTCGTCTCTTCACCGTTTTCTTCAGCGGTGGTGATGCAAACCTGCCTGTGGTGAAGGGGCTCAACTTCAACAGCGACGATGCTTTCATAGTGGAACACTCGCTGCTGAACGATACCGTGAGCTATTGGCTGCGCGACACGGCGCTCGTAAACCAGGACACGCTGACCCTGCAGCTCTCCTATATGGCTACCGATACGCTCGGCAATCTCTCCCTCACCACCGACACGCTGGATGTGCTCTCCAAGGTGTCGTATGAAAAGCGGCAGAAAGACCGTGAGCGGAAATATGAGGAATGGAAAAAGCAGCAGGACAAGGCGAAGAAGCGTGGCAAGGAATATCAGGAGCAGATGCCTATCGAACTGCTGGAACCTAAATACAACGTTGCCACATATCTCGACCCTGACAGGAACATCACTGTGGAGATGCCTACGCCGTTGGCACGCATCGACACCTCGATGATTCATCTCTATGCCCGTCACGACACGCTGTGGTATCGCTCCAAGTTCATTTTCAGAGAGCGGAAGAACGTGGCGCGCTCGTATGAGCTGATAGGGGAGTGGAGGCCCGGCGTGGAATACAGTCTGGAAATCGACTCCACTGCATTCGTTGACATCTACGGAGCGCCGTCGCCGGAATACAAACAGGGATTCAAGGTGAAGCCGGAAGACGAATACGGCACGTTGCTCGTCAATATCAGCGCTCCTGACGACACGCTGCCAATGGTGGCGCAGCTGCTCGACGCCAACGACAAACCGGTGAAGGCGGTGGCTGTGAGTGGCGGAGTGGCTGAATTCTTCTATGTCAACCCCGGCACGTATTATCTGAGGATGTTCACAGACACCAACGGTAACGGCGAATGGGACACGGGGTCTTATGCCGACGGCAGACAGGCTGAGGCTACATACTATTATCCGGAGAGTATAGAATGCAAGGCGAAATGGGACATCACGCTGTCGTGGACTCCCGACTCCCGTGATGCTGCCCACCAGAAACCGTATGCCATCACCAAGCAGAAGCCGGAGCAGGACAAGACCATCAAGCGCCGCAACGCTGAAAGGGCTAAGAAGCTCGGCATCAGCTACGACGGCAGACAGTGAGTGGAATCTCGATAGACACAACTTATTAACAACATTATCATCATGAAAAGATTTCGTCGAATAATGATAGTCGTGGCAATGGTCATGGCATCATGCACAATGGCATCGGCGCAGTGCTCGTTCAGAAACACGGCATTCAAGTCGGGCGAGTTCCTGTCATACAACCTCTACTACAACTGGAAATTCGTATGGGTAAAGGCCGGCACCGCCAGTATGTATACCGTAGAGAGCACATACAAGGGAAAGAGCGCCTATAGGTCGAGCCTCACCACAAGGGGCAACAACAAGGTAGACAATATGTTCGTGCTTCGCGACACGTTGCTCTGCTACTCTTCAAAGGAACTCGAACCGCTGTATTTCAGAAAGGGAGCACGCGAAGGAAAGCGGTATACCGTAGACGAGGTGTTCTACTCCTATCCCGGCGGCAAACCGCATCTGCGCTGCCATCGTCAGCGCAACGACGGTTCTCACTTATGGAAGAACCTCACTCCCGGCAATTGTGTGTTCGACATGATGAACATCTTCATGAGGGCACGCTCCTTCAGTTCGGCAAACTGGAAGAAGGGTCATGTCGTAGACTTCCCTATTGCCGACGGCAAGGGTACCACACCGGCTCGTCTGCGTTTCAACGGCACTACAAAGGTGAAGGCAGACAACGGCAAGAAATACCGCTGCGTGGAGCTCTCGTATCTGGAGTATGAGGACAGGAAATGGAAGGAGATAGTGCGCTTCTACGTCACCGACGACCAGAACCACGTGCCTATCCGTCTCGACATGTTCCTCAAGTTTGGCAGTGCGAAAGCATTCCTCACCAGCATGAAGGGTGTGCGAAACCCCATCTCTTCGCTTGTGAAATGACAGGCTGAAGATGCCTTGTACTGACATACAGGCGATTATCAGACAGCTAATAGTAACTGTCCCTCCCCCGAAGGGGAGGGACAGTTACTATTACTATTGATAACCCTTTGATAATCTGATAACTACAAACGATAATCATGCAGCCAATGGTATCTGTCCCTCCCCTACGGGGGAGGCTAGGTGGGGGCTGATGTTTTTAATTTTTTGTCCATCGCCGCAGACGGATGGACGCATTATTCTCACTGATATATTTATTCTGCATTTTCATCTGAAAAAAGCATGGGTATTGTCTTTACACTCTATTATTTTTAATAAAATCCATCATATATGTTGCGATATTTAGGTTTCGTTAGTTTTTCCTAAAAAATATTCTATTTTTGAACTATTGTGGATTCAATGTTTAATACATATCTTTGCAGCCGAAGGGTAATTAAAATGTTAACCTTTCAGATGAGAACAAAAAACGGCAAAATGAGTGACATGATGCCACATAATTAACTTACCTATTATCAATAACGAAAAAACAAAAAACTATGAAAAGAAACTTCATTTATTCATTTTTCATCGCACTCGCTTGCTTGGGCTTCGTTGCCTGCGACAGCGATGACAACGACCAGACCAAGAATTTGCCTGAAGGATCGAAGCCTTCTACAAAGTTCACTGTAGGCAACTGTGAGGATGAGCAGAATGCAAAGGACGCCATAAAGTTGGATGTCAAGACATGGGGTGACGGAAAGACCGACAAGGAGTTCGTGTCTGTCGAACTGTTTGGCGACGGCCATTTCCTTATCACCACTCCTAATGCCCTCACCGCTCCGAAGCGTGCTGCCGACGGTCCACGCAAGGCTGGCTCTATTCTGAACAGGAGCAACAAGTCGCCGCTGCTGGCGCGTGTTGGTGAAAACAACGGTACCGACGACATCGACAACGGTCTGTATATATATGGTACATACACACGCGTGAAAGACGGAGTGTATAAGTTGAGCAACAACACGATGATTGAAATCAAGGACGGTGCTGTCAAGGGTACGGCAACCGTTACCTACACCAACCGCTATGGCATGAGCATCACTATTGTCGTGTCTATCGACTACAACTACCAGCAGGATGCTGCCATGCGCCAGCTCTGCCGTTCGTGGAAATTCGACGAATCTGAGGTTTGGCTCTATGCTGACGACTTCTGCTTCGGATATGGCAAGCAGTGGATGACATTCGGCAGAGTGCAGCAGGAAATCACTCTCGCGCCTGAGGCTAAGAAGTGGGGATTTGATGAGGATGACGTTCTTGAAACTGACGACTGCTGCAAACGCATCGTATTCTCGCCTTGCGGTAGATACATCTGCTTCTTTGCTGACCACGATATCGAAGTGGGTCGCTGGGAATGGAAAGACATTAAGAACGGTGTGTTGCGCCTGTGGGAGCCTGTTGACCTTGACGACGACGATGATGACGATGACGACTGGGCTGACGTGACAGTGCGCTTCGACGGCAATCAGATGCATCTATATCAGGACTATATGGACAAGGAGGACGGTGTCAAGTTCCGCGTTCTGGGTGTAAGCACTTTCACTGCAAGATATTATTGATATCTTAGTTTGTAGCACATGCCGTGATAGTGGCATGTAGAGGATATAGGGTGTGTCAAGGCTCGTGACAGCGAGTTTTGGCACACTTTCTTATTTGCTATATTTTATAACTGCCGTTTTACTATCTGACAAGTTTGTCGTACTTGCATTGAAAGTGATAGGATAGAAGTGTTATAAGTAACTGGTGGTGCAAAGTTATGTATTAAACCCAAATCGGTCATTAGGGTTTGCTTGTATTTTGTTTTTTAGAAGAGTGGATTTTGTTTGGCTTTTAATGAGTAATAGCGAGCTATTGCGAATTAAAAACGGACAAAAGTTACCTTATAAAAAGCAAAATACAGCAAGCAGTATATAAAATGCCCATTATACGGCCTAATGACCGTTTTGGGTTAAATTGCATAACGTTTTTATTCTTGTTTTTCGAGGTGTCAGACTTATGGGCAAAAAAAAAGGGGCTCCGCTGAGTCCCAATCTTTGTTAACCTTAAATCTAATACTATGAAAAACACGATGCAAAGGTATGGATTTTTTGTAAAGTTGCAATACCAAACGGATATTATTTGTATTTTCCCTAATCATTATTGATGTATATCAATAGAATTGTGTGCGAGAACAATATTTTTTTAGTAAAACAAGTCGTCGGGTATATTTTCAAGCAAGCTTGTTGTTATGTCTTCGGTTTAGATAAATCCTACCGTTCGGAAATGTGAATGCATTCCCATTTCTCTCATTTGCCCAGATTTTTGCATTATCTTTAGATAACCCGTTGGCGGAATTAATTTGGTCGATATGAGCAAAAGTTTCCCATATCGCTGATTCTCAGTAAAAACGAGAATTTCTGAAAAACTGTCAGATTGTCTGGTTTTTTATCGTAATATTCTGGCAATCAGACCGTTGACTGCCAGGCAATTGTCAGCCTATTGTCTGGATGGTTTGCTGATGAAAAGAGAATTATCAGATGAAAGGAATTAAGACGACAGGAATGGCATGCGATGGCAGAATTCTGAAAGCAGGGATATTGGTGTTACAACATCAACTTATTGGGCATCCGTCTGACAGCAAATCTGCCCAACAGGGGCAAGCACGTTGCCCATGATGGGCAAGCACGTTACCCCACTTGGGCAAGCATCGTGCCCATTTTAATACAAACTGATATTAGGATTAAGTGTGCGCTAATCTAATTCCGCCAACGTGTTTAGATAAGATAAGCTGCGGCTCGGCATAAGAAATAAATACATTTATTTCGTTCTGCTCTCGCCTTGCATTATCTTTGCACCTGATTATTAACCGTTGCTGAGCGGTGACGCTGGCGACACATTATTATAAATGATATTATGTTTGGAGAAGAAAGAAAGAACCCGCTGAAGAAATATCTTCTGTTTGTATGTCTTGGCAATATCTGCCGGTCGCCGGCTGCCGAGGGAGTGATGAAGAGTATTGTGGCTGACGACCCCAGACTCGACGGTTTCGTGGAAATAGACTCCGCCGGCATAGGAGCCTGGCATACGGGGCAGCTGCCCGACAGCAGGATGAGGAAATGTGGCGCCAGCCGAGGATATGACTTCAGCAGCAGGGCGAGACAGGTGAAGCCACAGGATTTCGACCGCTTCGATTATGTCTTCGCTATGGATCATGAGAATGTTGCCGACCTCAATGGCGTGGCGCGCAATGCTGCCGACAGGAAGAAAATCCTTTGTCTTGCAGATTATCTCACCGACCACAAGGATTACCACACCGTGCCCGACCCATATTATGGAACGCAGAAGGATTTTGAAATTGCTCTCGACCTTATAGAGGATGCTTGCAAGGAGGTGGCGTGCCTTTTGGCAGAGGAGAAACTTTAGCATAAAAACGGTCATCAGGCTGTTTTTATGTAATACTGAGTATTCAAGGCTTCACTCTTTTCTTTGTCTTTGTCGTTTTGTCTCGCATATCGAAACAAATGTTACAAAATGTAAGGATAAAACAAATAGTGAAGCTTTTTATGTTATATTCCTTGATGTATGTCAAAGAAATCAATAAGTACATTAAAAAACTTGCCCAAACTATTGTGTGCGAACACAAAAGGTTGTATATTTGCAACGTGTTCGGGAGAATACATTTTTTCATAGGTTAGTAGTTTGATAGATTTAAGGTAAAGATTATGTTATTAGATTTTAAGACGACTATGATGTTGATGGCAGTAGTCTTAGTAACACTGATTAGTTTTACTGGTTACAACCACAACTGATATCGTTAAAAAGAATTGTTTTCAGGAGGCCGGTTTGAGTGATCAAGTCGTCCTCTATTTTTTTTATATATACCCCTCAACCAGAGTTCAGGAATGCCAAACGCCCGGTTTGGGATTATCCTCCCCAAATCTTATCCACACAAATTTATTTCTGTGTATCTGAATTATTTCCGTGTAGCCGCATCATCCGTGTGTACCTGCATTCATTTGGGTGCCCACATTATCTGTGTGCCCGCATCATTTGTCATCCGCAATGCGAGCCTTTCCCTCGTAAGTGGTGAGGTCGTCGCGGGTGTATCTGTATGTTTTGCTTGCCAATGACGAGGACTCGTCGAAATGGTTGGATTCCACATCGAAGATGCCGCACATCAGTTCGTATGCCAGGTCGTTGGTGAAGAATGCGTCCTTGTTTGCCTTCAGAGCCTCTATGCGGTCGGGATGACACGCCATATATTCATCGGTGAAGCATACGAAAAGCGGTATGCGCACATCGCCGAAGCCGGCGAAGTTAGGCGAACGGTGTCTGTCGGGAATCGTGGCGTGGTCGCTGAAATATACCATCGCCTGCAGGTTCAGGCGTTTGCTTGCATATTCATAAAACTGCCGGAGCACGTCGTCGGTATATCTCAGAGAATTCTCGAAGTTCAAGACATTGTCCTGCACCCCCTGTTCTCCCCATACCGTGCGGTCGGCAGGGTAGCGGTTGAGGAAGTTGAAGTGGCTTCCCTTGAGATGCAGCACGAGGAAGTTGTTCTCCTCCGGATCCAGCTCGTCGAGGAAATCTATCAGCGACTCATCGTATTGCACCTTTCCCAAGTCCTGTTTCGTCCATTTCGCCACCTCCGCCGTGTTTGCCACCAGCGTTATCGGTGTGTCGTTGGCTCCGAGATGCCCCTGGTTGCTATACCAGTGAACGCGGTATCCCAGTTTGTGTGCGATGTCGATAACGGAGCAGGAGTCATAAAACTGTCTGCCGTTGTATTGGTTGTATTCCGTCAGTGCCTTTTCGAGCGACTGCACGGTGTGCATGGCACAGCTGTAAGAGTTGGGAAACAGCACGCAGTGCTCCTTGTCTTCCGCCATGTGGCGCATCCAAGGCGTGGTGTCGTGGTCCATCTTCGTGAACGCACTCATATAGTCGCGCGATGCCGACTCTCCAATCACCATCATTATAGTGGAAGGCTTGCCGAAGGGCTTTCCCAGGGGTCTCACGTTGAGGTCTTTCAAGCGGCGTTCCATCTCGGTGACGTAGCGTTTGTCGTTGGCGGAATACTCCTTTATGTCCAGCCATAGCCTTACAATCCCCGACCTCTGGAACATTCCGCGCCGCGGTTTGAACATATACCATGCGAACACCAGAGCCGCCAGGGCAGCCACTGCGATGCGCCATGGTTCCAGAGCCACGCCAGACCGAATGTTCATCATCACCACACCAGCCAGCAGCGCCACTATAGCCACCAGCAGCAGCGCCACTTTCCACCAGGAGTACGACCGTGCGAATTCTATTATCTCGTTGGGGTGGGAGTCTTGTAGTATTTTCATGCCGTTGGCGTCGATACACGTGCCATAGAGCCTGTAGTATACTGCCAGCGACAGACTCACCATCAGCAGTGCCCATTCAGCTACAGCCACAATCATACCTCCGCCCATCATGCCCACTGCGGCAGCCAGTCCGAAGATATAAATACCGCAAGCTATCTCACCGTAGTTCTCATAGTCAGGCGATTTCCTGCGGTTTGTCAGATGATAGAGCAGAGGGTATGTTGCAGCCCATGCCACGCCGGTGACAGCCGCCATGGCGACGGGCAGATTCGGTCTGATGCCTATTATGGCGAGCGGAATCCATACCATCAGCGACGACAGGGCGAAACGCCTTGTCTGCTGTCCGCGTGCGCTGTGGCTCATTCCGGCGTTGCATCCGTAGTATATGCCGCAGCAGATGGCGAAGGTGATGATCATTCCGATGAATGCCATAAATATTTTCAGATATGTAGGGTCGTTAAGCATAAGAATGGTAGATTTTTGTTTGTTGTTTGTTTTGAATGTCTCCGATATGCCGCTCGTCAACTTGTCTCCTCGTCAACTTGTTTACTCGTCAACTTGTCAACTCGTAATACTTCATTTTCCTCTCAGTCTGCACATCAGATAGGGCACTCCGAGCCGCATGATGAATTTCAGGCGCTGCGGCATGGGAATCGTCTCCCACACAACGCTGATGTTGTCGCGCAGTCCCTTCGACCGGTGACTGTTCGACACGCCTCCCGTGTCGAATATCGCTATCGGCAGATTCACGTATCTGAAGCGCGCCCCCTTCTGATAGAGTTCGATGAAGGATTTGAAGTCGGCAGACAACCTGTGCTTGATGTCGAAAGGAGTGCTGATGAGGCTGTCGCGGCGTGTGAACACGCACTGGTGGCAGAATATCATGCGATGGTAGAGATAATAGCTCTCGGGAGCCTTCTTCACGTTGCCGTCTTTCACCACGTCGCCATACACCACGTCGGCGTCGGCAAGAGGCTGGCAGAATATGCGTCGCAACACATCATCGGCGGCGAACACGTCGCCGGCGTTCATGAATATCACCCATTCTCCCGTTGCCATCCCCACGCCCTTGTTCATGGCATCGTAGATGCCGCGGTCAGGTTCGCTCACCCATGTCGTTATCGTTCCCGAATGGGCGTATCGCTTTATCGTGATGATGGTGTCGTCGGTAGACTTTCCGTCCACCACCACAATCTCCTTGTTGGGATAGTCCTGCATCTGCAGGTTGCCGAGAGTCTTCTCCAGCAGTGGTCCGGCGTTGAATGTAACGGTCACTATCGACACTTTCGGCAAGTTGTTTTCTGTCTTTGATGCTTGCTGCATTTTGCGTTTTTGTCTTTTGCGTGTTATATTGTAGGTGGGGCTTCTTCCCGGTTGTCTCTCTGTCTCAGCGTTACAGCTGTCCGCTCTCCACGAGTCTCACCACCCGTTCCGTCTCCTTGTCGTCGCCATCAGGGTCGTATTTCTTCGTGAGGCTCGCACCGAATGTCCATGCGAAGGCCTGATAGAATCCTGCCCTTATCGGACCGAGGAATGCCTTCACCAGCTGGTACGACGACGAGTTGCACTCTCTGTATACCAGTTTTATGAGCAGCTTTCCCTGCGTCAGCGTCAGCTTCTTCATCCTCGGCGTGTATTCCTTCTTGATACATGCCTCCACGAGCTTCATGTGCTGGTCCTTCGCCTTCTTGTTGGGCAGCGTCTGCAGATATTCGTATGTCTCTATGATGATATGGTTCACCTCCTTGGCTATCGGCAGCACCTTCTTCACGTTGTAAACCAGTCGGTTGTATCTCTGCCATTGCTTTGGAGTCTTGAACACCTGTGGCGGATACACGTACACGTTGTTCAGTTCCACATATTGTATGCTGTCTTTTCCGTGTAGCACCTTTCCCACCTTCACCATCGGCACGAAGGTAGGGTTATCCATATCTACCTCGCGGTCCTCCGGTTTCGTGTCGTTGCCGAACACGGGGTTCTGCGCCCTCGCCGTTGTCAGCGTGAGCATCATGACCATTATAGCCAAAAATATGAAGTATGGTCTGTTCCTCATCATTGCGCAAAAGATATTATGTTCTTTCAGAGGCGCAGCTTTCTGTTCTCAAACTTGTCGAGCAGTGCCACAGCCTTTCTTACAGTCTCTTCTTCGTCCCATCCCCTGCGCCTGGCATATCCGCGCACCACATATTCGTATAGGTCACGCCGGTGAGTGAAGCGCTTCAGGTTTTCAAGACATTGCTTGTCGGTAGGCCATCCGTCGCAGAAATGCGACCGGTTGGTGTCTATCATGTCGAAGTGGTAATTGCCGTCGGCATCGGTAGTATAGAGGAAGTTTGCCGAGTTCAGGTCGCCGTGCAACACTCCGTGACTGTGCATCAGCACGATATAGTCAATCACGGCATCGGTGAGCTTGCGGTCGAAGTCCTCCTTGTTCACCAGTTCCTGGAACACCTCCTTGCCCTTGCTCTCCTCGTATATGAAATATCCCACGGTGAATCTGCCGTGCTCATATTCCTCCATGTAAGCCACGGCGCGCGGCGAACTGACTCCACGCTTTCTGAACTCGTCGGCAAACAGGAATGCCCTCTTCGCCTTTGTCCTGCGGAAGTGTGTGTATATGATGCTCTGGATCCAATTAACCCGTTTGTATCGCTTGGCAATGAATGTCAGACCGTCATGTTCGAGACGTCTCACACTGTTTCGCTTGTCTTTCAGCACCTCTCCCGTGTTTGTGCTGAACAGCGACGGTATGCTGTTGATGTAATCAGAATATTTCTTGTATCGTTCGGCTATTACTGTCTTCATGCTATCTTTTAGTGGTGGAACGTCTGCTGCCTTTTCCGGGCTTGCAGATGGGTACATACGCTGCAAAGGTACATATTTTTATACTTATGCCGCTTAAATTGTTCTGAAATAACTAATTTTGCAGCGTAATTGACGATATTGGGGCTGTCTGTCGTGGGCTACAGGCATAAATACCCAAGTATCATGGTGTCAACCAATAACAAATGCACCCCAAGGAGAAGGGGGATAATCATAAGAATGAAAATGAATAGAAACAAGCAGTTTTTCTTGTCGTTGGCATGGCTGGTCAGTGTCCATGCCTTGATGTTGGTAGTTCTGACAGTATTCAGATTGGTGGAGCTGACGTGTCTCCACGGGATGATAACCGACCATGGGGCGAGTGTCATCACGGCATTCGTCAAGGGTGTGTGGTTTGACAATGTGGTGGCATGCTACATTTCGGTGCTTCCTCTCGCCGTGACCCTCCTTGCCGCCGCCTTCGGATATGCCGGAAAGAAGCTGCGCAAGGGAGTATGCTATTGGTATTTCGTGTTTTCAGCCATCGTGTTCATGGCATCGGCGGCAAACACACCGTATTTTGAGTATTTCTTCAAGAACATCAACTCCTCCATCTTCGAATGGTTCGGCTATGCCGCCACCACAGCAGGCATGGTGTTTCAGGAGAAATCGTATATCCTCCACATCTTCCTCTATTTCGTCTTCCTCGCCGCATATATCGTGGCGATGATATATATGCGCCGCTATTTCGACAGACGGATAGACCGCTGCCGCAGGGACGACCGCTTCGTGTTGCCGGTGGCGCTGCGCTTCATCGTCTCAGTATGTGTGGTGCTCCTCTGTCTCTTCGGCATCAGGGGCCGTATGGGCTACAACCCCATTAAAATCAGCCAGGCATACTATTGCGACGACCCGTTTCTCAACCAGCTCGGCATCAATCCCGCCTTCAACCTCCTTACCAGTGCTCTCGACGACATGCGCAAGGAGAACCGCGACCTGCATCTAATGCCCTATGCCGAGGCAGTGGGTCTTGCCCGCCAGTCGCTGGGCATAACAGGAGCGGTGGACAGCAGTTGCGTGATGCGCCGTGAGGTGGCTGCCGTGGGCGAACCGCGCCGCTGCAACGTGGTGGTGATACTCATGGAGTCGATGTCGGCGAGCCTGATGCAGACCTTCGGACAGCAGCAGCGCCTCACGCCGAATCTCGATTCGCTCTACAACCATTCCCTCGCCTTCACCCGTTGCTATAGTGCCGGAATACATACCAACCACGGTATGACAGCATCCTTATACTCCTTTCCGGCGCTCATGTTCCGTAATCTGATGAAGGGCACGGTGACGCCACACCGCAAGGGAGTGCCAACAGTGCTCAAGAAGTATGGCTACCACAATATGTTCTTCATGACCCACGAGGCACAGTATGACAACATGAAGGCGTTTTTCACCACCAACGGCTACGACGAGATTTACTCGCAGGAGAATTATCCGAAGAATGAAATAGTGAACAGCTTCGGAGTGTCAGACCATTTCCTCTTCGACTATGCCCTGGGTACCATCAACAGCCGTGCCAAGAGCGGCAAACCGTTTCTTGCCACTCTCCTCACCATCAGCAACCATCCGCCATACGTGATACCTTCGTTCTTCAAACCCAAGACGCATGACCCGGAGACGCAGATTGTGGAATATGCCGACTGGGCGGTGGGCGACTTCCTGCGCAAGGCGTCGCATGAACCATGGTATAAGAACACTATCTTCGTGATAATGGCAGACCACGGCAAACTCGTGGGCAAGGCTACCACCGAGGCTCCGGAATCCTACAACCACATACCGCTCATCATGTTCGGTCCCGGTGTGCCCACGATGCGCTACGACGGACTCGCCCAACAGGTGGATGTGATGCCTACGCTGCTCTCTCTGCTCAATATGGGGTATGAGTATGACGGTTTCGGACAGGACCTCCTGCATACGTCCCGTCCTATGGTGTTCTATTCTGCCGACAATCAGATTATCGCCCGCGACGGCAAGCGTGTCTATGTGTACAATCCTAAGATGCAGAAGAGCTTCTGCTATGTGGAGGATGCCCGTGGCACCCTGCATGAGACTCCTATGACCTCTGCCTTCAAACCACTCCAGCGCTATGTCTTCTCGATGATACAGACGGCACAGTTCGTGTTGAAACGGCAGCAGTAGGTAATTACTCACCTGGATAAACCCATCCTAACCTTCCCAAAGGGAAGAAACGAGTTACTCAGAATACTGTCATCAGCCCCCACCTAACCTCCCCCGAAGGGGAGGGACAGAAACTATTGCTATTGATAATCTATTGATAATCAGATGACTACAAACGACTATCATGCAGTCAAAGGTATCTGTCCCTCCCCTTCGGGGGAGGCTAGGTGGGGGCTGAAGTTCATTAGACGGAGTAATCTGTTCCTTCCCTTGGGTAAGGTTAGGATGGGTTATCCTACGGGTAAGGTTAGGATGGGTTGTTCTTTGGGTTTAGGTTAGGATGGGTTTATGTCATTATGGGTTTTAGCCCGAGAGGGGGCTGAAGTCAGCAGGAAAGCCTTTGTCTTGTCCTCTATTTTTATACAAAACGGGATAAACCTGTATTCAGGAAAACCCACAAAAAAATCCCAGCCGCTATCTTGCGAACTGGGATTTTTTAGATATTTCTGTCAGCGTGAAATCATTACTCCTGTGGGAGCATGATAACGCTCACGCTGTTCTTGCCGATGAAGTTGTCCTTCACATACTTAGCAACAGATGCTGGAGTGAGGGCGTTGACGAGCTTCTCGTAGTCAGTGTTGATGTCAACACCTTCCTCGTCCCATGTCTGGATAACGTTCATCCAGTAGCCGTTGGTCTTCAGACCATCCTCATAACGCTTTACCATCAGGTCCTTGGTCTTGTTCAGCATGTCAGCGTCGATTGTAGAACCGAGCTTCTGCAGCTCCTCGCGCATGATCTTGATAGCGATGTCCTTCTTCTCAGGCTTAACAGGGCAGTAGCCATAGATAGCGTTGAATGGAACGTCGCTGCCGAGGTTGGCGAAACCGCCGGCGTTAGCTGAGTATGCAGCGCTCTGCTCCTCGCGGATAGTCTTCAGATATACCATGTCGAGCACCTGTCCGGCTGCGTCGGCCTTGATAGAGTTGTCGAGAGTGAATGGCACGGTGTTGTTATACCAGAACATGTAGATGTTAGACTTAGGAGTCTCCATCTTGCGGTGGAATGTGTTGTCCACGGTGCCTGTAGCATACTTGGAGATCTTGTTGAAGTTCTCGTGAACGAACTTCTTGCCCTTCTTCACTGAAGGCAGAGAAGCGATGTAAGTCTCGATGTACTGACGGACGAGAGTCTCGTCGAAGTTACCTACGATAGTGAATGTGAAGTCAGCAGCGTTGGCTGTGCGCTCCTTGGCGATCTGCAGGATGCGGTCGTAGTTGGCGTTGTCGAGGTCTTTCTCTTCGAGAGAGATCTGACGGGCGTCGTGAGCGTGGAGAGTGTATGTTACAGAGTCCTGGAGAGCACTCTCAGCAGAGAGAGACTTGTTCTTCAGGGCAGCGCGATACTGGTTGATGAGCGAGTTGAAAGCCTGCTCGTCCTTCTTGATGTTAGTGAAGTAGAGATAGTTCATCTGGAACATTGTCTCCATATCCTTCGGTGTGCAGCTTCCGCTGACATACTCGTGAAGGTTAGCCAGAGACAGGTTCACGTTGGCGTTCTTGCCGGCGAGTACCTTCTGCAGCTCTGTGCTGCTGAAGTTTCCGAGTCCGCTGTAGCTTATCACGTCGTTGAACAGGTCGAGGTTAACTCTCTCCTTTGCGTCGTAGAGAGACTTGCCACCCTTTGATGAACCGTTGAACAATACCTCACCCTCTTTCAGGTTAGTCTTCTTCAGCAATACGCGTGCACCGTTGCTCAGTGTCAGCTCCTTGTATCCGAACTTGGCGTTCTCCTTCTCAGAAACGATCTTGCCAGCCTTTGGCTGCTCAGCGATGAGAGGCTCCTGCTTAACGTTGTCTACGTAAGCCTCGATCTTCTCTGCGCGGGCATCGTCGTAAGCCTTCTTCAAGCTTGCCTCTGTAGAATATACCATGCCTTCCTTCTCAGTTGTGGTGTTGTAGATCACAACGTTAGAGTCGCTGAGGCTGATGAGCTGCTTCATAGCCTCGTTTACCACATCTACAGGCAGCATCGGAGTGAGCTGCTGCATGATCTGGTAAGTCTGCTCGATAGAGAGCAGAGGCTCCTTCTCAAGATAGTTGCTTGCGCAAGCGCGGCCGAACACGTCGTTGTTGATCTTGTCGCGGTTGGTATACTGCTTCTCAAGGGCGCTCATATAGTTTGCCTTTGCACGCTCATACTCTGTAGCGGTGAAACCGAACTTGGCTGCACGCATAGCCTCGCGGGTCAGGGCTGCGAGAGAAGCCTCTGTCTTTCCGTCCTTTGGAGTGGCGTTGAATGTGAACGCATCCTTTGTCTTGGCGAAGATATAGTTGCCGGCATATCCGTAAGCGCTTACGAATGGGGCGTCAGCCTTCTGTGCTTCCTCCTGCAGACGTTCGTTCAGCATGGCAGAAGCCATGTCGGTAACGAAGTCTTCGATGAGGTATGGCAGATAGCCCTTCTGGTCTTCCGGAGTAGAGTCATACTTGAACATCAGCTCCACTGAGTTCATCTGCTCCTCCTTGTCCTTGTCGACGATGATGATTGGCTCAGCATTGTCTGGAACCTGCTCGTCAACGATAGGTGCCGGGTTTTCCGGGTTCTTGATGTCAGAGAACATCTCCTTGATCTTAGCCTCGGTGCGGTCTACGTCGATGTCACCAACCACGATGATAGCCTGGTTTGTAGGGTGATACCACTTCTCGTAGTAGTCGCGCAGAGCCTTAGGCTTGAAGTTGTCGATTACCGACATCAGACCGATAGGGTAGCGCTTGCCGTACTTGCTGCCAGGGTAGAGCTTCTCGAGGTTGCGCTCGAACATACGGCTGCTTGCCGATGTGCGCAGACGCCACTCCTCGTGGATAACGCCGCGCTCCTGGTCGATTTCTTTAGGATCGAGAGTCAGGCTGTTGCTCCAGTCCTTTAGGATGAGCAGACAAGAGTCGAGGGCTGCGATGCCACGGTCTGTAGGAACATTGTTGATGTTGTATACAGTCTGGTCGATGGATGTGTAGGCATTCAGGTCGCCGCCGAACTGCACGCCGAGTGAACGGGTGTAGTCGATAACACCGTTGCCAGGGAAATTCTTTGTTCCGTTGAAGCACATGTGCTCAAGGAAGTGTGCCAGACCGCGCTGGTTCTCTTCCTCCTGGATAGAACCCACACGCTGGGCGATGTAGAAGTTCACACGCTTCTCTGGATAACCGTTGTGGCGCACGTAGTAAGTCAGTCCGTTTGCCAGTTTGCCTGTCCTTATTGCTGGATCGATAGGCAGGGGCTGCATCATTGGGTTGGCCTCCTGTGCGTTGATGCCCAGTGCGCCTGTGACAACCAATGCCGCAAACACTAAGATTTTTCTGATTTTCATGTTTATTATTGTTTAAAATTATTGTATGTCTTTCTTCGTAAAATATCCGGTAATGGTGGAAATAACTCCACAAAATTAGGAAATTTACAATTACCATACGATTTAAACCCTGATTTAACTACAGAAAAGCCTTGATATATAACCTATTTTAACACATTTGGCTGGCATTTAGTGGAATAGACCATCCGGTTTTGTCTGGATTCTGATCCGAATCGGTCATCAGACAGTTGGTGTTTCAAGAAAATCCAAGCAAGTTCTGATGACTGATTGGGTTAAATCAAATTCCAAGCAATGCCTGATGACCGTTTTGGGTTTAAAGACAAATCGCTCCCTTTCCTCTTCGGAGGTCAGGATGGATTGCCCCTCATCAATATTTGAAAGAGCTTCCGCCGAGGAACTCCCTGAGCAGCGAAGTGGGCGGTACCTGGCGGTTTGTGATAGGCTTGATGTATTTCAGGAACTTCAGCAGTCTGTATGCCTCACTGTATTCGTCACAGTTCTCTGGCACCATCTCAAGCAGCGGCACAGCCTGCTGCTTTATCACCGCCAGCTCAAAGATCATCGCCGTGTTGAGCATAGCGTCGGCATTCTCCTGGAACGGGAATATCCATTTGTTCTCGCCAGCCCTCACCGAAGGCCAGCGGTGTATTGTCTCCATGGCGTTCACGCCGCGGTATTTGTAGTCGCGGATGATGCGTCGGAGCAGACGGTTGTCGGTGGTAGGCACATAGTTGTGGCTGTCGAGCAATATGGTGGTGAATGCCGAGGCATAGACACGGAATATCTGTTCGTCGGGAATCTGTGCCGTCAGTTCCGGGTTCAGTGCATGTATGCCTTCCACCACGAGCACGTTGTTCTCGTGCATTTTCAGTTTCTTGCCGCTCTTCTCGCTGCGTCCCGTCTGGAAGTTGTATTTCGGCAGCTCTATCTCCTTGCCGTTGAATAGGTCGTTCATCTGCTGGTTGAGCAGCGGGATGTTGAGGGCGTAGAGACTTTCGTAGTCGTATTCGCCGTTCTCGTCCTTCGGTGTGTGCTCACGGTCAACGAAATAGTCGTCGAGTGATATGGCGATAGGTTTTATGCCGTTGGTGAGGAGCTGTATTGAGAGTCGTTTGCACGACGTTGTCTTTCCGCTCGACGAAGGTCCGGCGATGAGCACCATCTTCACCTTCTTCCTTGCGGCTATCTCGTCGGCGATATGCGCTATCTTCTTCTCCTGCAGAGCCTCAGAGAGGTTTATGAGGTCGGTGGTCATACCCTTGTCCACAGCCTCGTTCAGGTCGCCGATGGTGCGCAGTCCGAGTATGTCCTGCCAGTGGTGGTGTTCCTTGAAGATATCGAACATCTTGTCCTGGTGTATCAGCTCGCCGAGCTGTCCCGGGTCTTTGAGCGACGGTATGCGCAGCAGCAGTCCGTCGAAATATTTCTCCAGTCCGAAGAGTTTCAGCTGCGACGTGTTGGTGAGCAGCGACCCGTAGTAATAGTCCTTGTATCCGTCTATATCATAATAGGTGGTGTATAGCGAACCGGTGCTTTTGAGCAGTTTCACCTTCGACTCCCTGCCCTCGAATACCTTTATCGCCTCCTCCGTGGTGCATTCATGGCGGCGCAGCGGCATCTTGGCGTCGATAATCTCCTGCATGCGCTGTCTGATTCTTGCTGCCACCTGTTCCGTCACTTCCTCGCCGATGATGAGGTCGCAGTAGTAACCGTTAGACACCGGAATGTCTATCCACACGTTGCCTTCGGGATAGAGGTCGTGCACCGCCTTGCAGAGCACCATGAATAGGGTTCGGGTATATGTCCGCTGTCCGGAAGGCGAGGTGAGGTCGAGATATTCCACGTCCTTGTTGTGGTACACCCTGAAGTTGAGTCCTTCAACCTTGTTGTTAACCTTTGCACTCACCGGACCGTATTTCATATCGAGGCCAGAAGCGTCATAAATTTCAGAAAGTGTGCTTCCGATTGCAGAGTTTATAACTTTTTTATTATTTTTGCAACGGATTTGTACTACTTGTTTCATAAGTGTTACATTTTTAGGGATTCACGTTTGTAAAGTTACTCCCTTTCTGCGACATTAATGCGCGTCAGCATCATAAATAAATTTAAAATATGTCGATTTGGATTATTTTTAAGATCATTGGATCATTGGCTCTGCTCATCTATGGCATGAAGGTCATGAGCGAAGCCTTGCAGAAGATGGCCGGTTCGCAGTTGCGCCACATCCTCGGCACCATGACCAAAAACCGTTTTACCGGGCTGATAACCGGTATGTTCGTAACAGCGTCTGTGCAGTCGTCCACTGCCACCACCGTGATGACAGTATCCTTTGTCAACGCCGGTCTCCTCACACTCGCCCAAGCCATATCGGTGATTATGGGAGCCAATATCGGTACCACGTTCACGGCATGGATCATGACACTGGGATTCTCGTTCAATATGGCGAACGTGGTGTTTCCAGTGTTCTTCATAGCACTCCTGTTGATATACAGGAAGAAGCACCGTTATGTAGGTGACTTCCTGTTCGGCGTCGCTTTTATGTTTTTCGCCATTTCCACCCTCGGCGCCACAGGCAAGGAAATGGACCTCAGTCACAACCAGTCGGTAATAGAATTCTTCTCGTCGTTCGACAAAGACAGCTACCTCACCATATTCGCGTTCCTCGGATTGGGAACGATACTCACATTCTGCATGCAGTCATCGGCAGCCCTCATGGCAATCACCATGGTGCTCTGCTCCAGCGGCGTGCTGCCGATATATATGGGTATAGCCCTCGTGCTCGGTGAGAACATCGGTACCACCATCACCTCGAACATCGCGGCGATGGGAGCCAACACCCAGGCAAGGCGCGCTGCCATGGCACACCTCTCGTTCAACGTGTTCGGAGTGTTGTGGGTGCTCTGCATATTCTATCCATTTATTAATATGGTATGCGGATTCGTGGGCGTTGACCCGCAGTCAGACCACATCGATGTCTCACGCCTCTCTGTGGTGCTCGCCGCCTTCCACACCACCTTCAACGTGTGCAACACGGCAGTGCTGATATGGTTCATACCACAGATGGAAAAACTCGTATGCACCATCATCAAGCCAAACGCCATGAAGGACGAAGACGACTTCCGCCTGCGCTACATCGGCGACAACGCCCTCATGGCCACTCCGGAACTTTCGGTGCTCGAGGCACGCAAGGAGATACAGTCGTTTGCAGAGCGCATACAGCGTATGTTCTCCATGGTGAGAGAACTGCTCGGAGTGAAAAACGAGAACGACTTCGTGAAGCTCTTCACACGCATCGAGAAATATGAAGGCATCTCCGACAATATGGAGATAGAGATCGCCAACTATCTCGACAAGGTGAGCGACTCACACCTCAGCGATGAGACAAAAGCGAGAATACGCGCCATGCTGCGTGAGATATCAGAGATAGAAAGTATCGGCGACAGCTGCTACAACATAGCACGCACGCTGAGCCGCAAGCTGCGTGGCAAGGAGGACTTCACCGAGCAGCAGTATGACCATCTGCACCAGATGTTCGAGCTCACCGACGACAGTCTGACTCAGATGAACGTGATGCTCTCCAGCAGACGCTACAACCTCGACGTGAACCGTTCGTTCAACATCGAGAACGAGATAAACAACTACCGTACGCAGCTCAAGAGCCAGAACATCAACGACGTGAACAACCATCTCTACACCTACGCCATCGGTACGATGTATATGGATATCGTGAGCGAGTGTGAGAAACTTGCCGACTACGTCATCAACGTGGTGGAGGCACGTATGGGAACTAAGCAGCGCGAGGCATAACCACGCCTGACCGCACACGCCAGACCGCAACACGCCAGGCAACAGCCACATCTGGCTGACAGAATAGTCCACAGTGGGAGACAAGGGCAGAAAACGACAAGTCATCGTCGCATCGCCCTTGTCTCCCATTGTCGTTTTCTGCCTCTTCCTAAACCATGAACTTTGGGGCATCCGTCTGGCATCAATTCTGCCCAACAGGGGCAAGCTGCTTGCCCCACATGTGAAAGCACCTTGCCCCACTTGGGCAAGCACCTTGCCCATTTTTAACCCCAATCGGTCATTAGGGCTTGCTTGGATTTTGCTTTTTAGAAGAGTGGATTTTGTTTGGCTTTTAATGAAGAATAGCGAGCTGTTGCGAATTAAAAACAGGCAAAGACACTTCCAGACAGTTTTCAAACCATCCAGACAATTCAGAACAACTGTCAGGCTGCTAACTGTCTGTATGTCAAACCGATATAAAGAAAACCAGATGGTCTGACAGTTTCGGAGAAAATTTTATAGTATTGAATATAATTTTACAAATCATCAGCAATCACTGGATATACCATCGAGAATACGAATGGATATACCATCGAGAATACGAAGCAGTCAAGCCTGTAATGATCAGTCCGTCTTGATTTATTGTAGTGTTTATATCCCCCCACACAATATATATCCTCCTCACATTAATTATATACCACACTCTCTACATTATATATCCCCTTCACATTATATATTATATGTATGATTTCCTGTATTCTTTTATATTGATATAAAGAGCATGTTTCCCGACAATCAGCCATTTCCGTCAGGTGACAGATTTCGCGATTAATGCCGACTTTAGCCATGTGTCTCCTTCCGTTCAATGAAGATGCACTTATTGTCATGATAATAAGTGTATAAATATCACATAATAATGAAACAAACCCCAAATTTGCGTCATTTGTTAAATAATCGAGCCATTTTCTTTATTTTTCTTGTTTTTTATTTGGGAGTAAACAATATAAAAATTAATTTTGCCACGAAATACACAATACATGTTATTAATAATCGATTAAATATCATACTCATGAGAAAGAATTGTATATTGAATCTGAGCAAGATGAGCAAGAGTCTGCTCGTTTTGGCAATGCTCCTCTTCGCTGTTGTGGAGAACGCGAGCGCACAGCTTCCATCGTTCAAACTGAAGAACATCGAGGGCAAGACAGTTGACACCTCTACTCTCAGCAACGACGGAAAACCGTTTATCATCTCATTCTTTGCCACATGGTGCAAGCCATGCAACCGTGAGCTCAGCGCTATCGGCGAGGTTTACGAGGACTGGGTGGCAGAGACAGGCGTGAAGCTCTATGCCGTTTCTATCGACAAGGCACAGAACGCCAACAAGGTGAAGCCACTCGTTAACCAGCACGGATGGCCATACGAGGTACTCCTCGACTCCAACAGCGAGTTCCGCAAGTCGTTCGGTGGCGAGATGATACCATTCGTTATCATCTGCGACGGTGAAGGCAAGGTGGTGTTCAAGCACAACGGCTACACCGAGGGTGCCGAGCAGGAGCTGATAGAGAAGGTGAGAGAACTCATCAAGTAATAAAGAAATTTCATAAGCATTATGTCATGGAAGGGATTTCCATGGCATGATGCTTTTAATCCTTTTTTTGACAATGGCAGAAGCCTGAGCGCTTCTTCTATATACCTTATTAACTTATAAAAGACAATCTCAAATGAGACCAGTACTATTTTTCTCACTCGCAGCAGCCCTCGCCGCCACGACAACAGCGACGGCACAGGAGAACAACGACGACAAGTTCGTTGTAAGCGGTAGTATCCAGAGCGATGTCATCATTCCTCAGGAGGATACCGAAATCGGGGCAAAGAAATACAACGAGTGGGCTCTTACTAATACCTATGCCGATATTGCGGCACGTAGCAACCATCTCGATGCCGGACTCCGTTTCGAGTTCACAAAGCATCCGCTGCCAGGTTATGCCGACACAGACAAGAGCTTCAAGGGGTGGGGCGTGCCAAACTTCTATATCAAGACACACTTCGACAAGTTCGACCTTACGCTCGGTACTTTCTATGAGCAGTTCGGTTCGGGCTTCATCCTCCGCACATACGAGGAGAGAAGCCTCGGTATCGACAACTCGCTGCTCGGAGGTAAGCTCGTGTTGCGCCCTGCTAAGGGTGTTCAGATCAAGGCTCTCTCAGGAAAGCAGCGCCACTACTGGAAGTGGAACGACGCATGGGTGACAGGCGGCGACCTGGAGCTCAGCCTCGACCAGTGGTTCCGTGGTTTCCAGGAGAACAATACATACCTCACACTCGGTGCATCGTGGGTGAACAAGTATGAGTCTGCCGACGAAGACAATGTGATGGTGCCTGGAGCTTCATACAAGCTCAAGTTCCCGTCGACGGTAAACGCATTCGATGTGCGTGCCAACCTGCAGACCGGCGATTTCTCATTCCTCGCTGAATATGCGTGGAAGACCCAGGACCCATCATTCGAGAACAAGTATGTTTACCGTACCGGCCGCGTAGGAATGCTTTCTGCTTCTTACTCACGCAAGGGATTCAGCGTGCTGGCTCAGGCAAAGCGCTCTGACAATATGGGATTCCGCAGCGCACGCAGCGTGACAGGACTTTCGTCAAACATCAACAACCTGCCTGCATTCACAATGGAGCAGACATACACCCTCGCAGCTCTCTATCCTTATGCCACACGCTCTGACGGCGAGTGGGCTTTCCAGGGAGAAATCGGATACAAGTTCAAGGGCAGATACGCTCCAAGCTTCAAGCTCAACTATTCTCACGTGTTCGACATCGACAAGAACTTCAGCAAGGGACCTCACTATGACGGATACGGATATGGCTCAAATGGTTATGGTTCGGCATTCTGGAAGATAGGCAAGTCGTTCTACCGCGACTTCAACATCCAGTATGAGCAGAAGTACAGCCGTGACTTCAAGCTCAACTTCATGTATATGAACCAGTATTACAACAACGACGTGCTCACGGCAATCGAGCGTGAAGACGGTGCACACGTCGGCGACGTGCTCAACCACATCTTCATCGCTGACGCCAAGTGGAAGATGACTCGCAAGATGACTCTCCGCGGTGAGGCTCAGTATATGAAGTCTTCTGACGGCAAGGACTATCAGATCTTCAAGTGGAACTCAAACGGCGCACAGGGCGACTGGATCAGCGGACTGCTCGAGCTCTCTGTACTTCCTAACTGGATGTTCACTGTATCTGACCTCTACAATGCCGGTGAGACAAAGCACCACTATTATATGGGATCCGTGACATTCAACTATGGTGCACATCGCCTGCAGGTGGGTTACGGACGTACACGCGCCGGATTCAACTGTACTGGTGGCGTCTGCCGCTATGTGCCAGCAAGCAAGGGCGTAACATTGTCGTATAACTATAACTTCTAAATCTCATGAAACTAAAGAATATTCTATATAGCTCGGCAGTAGTTGCCGTTGCGGCTCTCTTCACGGCATGTTCTGACATCGACGAGAACGAGCGCTTCGAATACGTTAAGCCTGCATCAGTAAACCGTGCCGTGCTCATCGAGGACTTCACAGGCCAGAACTGTGTTTACTGCCCTAACGGAACTGAAATCATCGAAGGTCTCCTCAAGCAGTATGGCGAGGATCACATCATCGCCGTTGGCATGCACAGCGGACCGCTCGGATTCAAGGGCAGCAAGAAATATGTAGGTCTCAAGACCGACATCGCTGATACATACTATAACGCATGGGGCGTGACAACACAGCCTACAGCAGCCATCAACCGTTCTGTAGTTCTCTCCGACTATACCAAGTGGGGAGCAGCCGTGGCTATTGAGCTGCAGAAGGAAGCCAAGCTTTCGCTCAACTTGACAAATTCTTACGACGAGGCTTCTCGTCAGCTCACTATCAACGTTGAGGCTTACGGCACTGACGGCAACACCGACGGAAAACTCACCGTATGGCTGCTCGAAGATGGAGTGAAGGCTTATCAGAAGGACCAGAGCGGATATAACTACGACTATATCCACAACCACGTGTTCCGTGCCAACGTTACCGCTGACGCATGGGGTGACGCAATCTCCGTGAAAGAGGGCGTGAAAAGCGAGAAGAGCTACACCTACACTCTGCCGGAGGGATGGAACGCTGACAATGTCAGTGTAGTGGCTTTCGTCAACGGTGCCGACAACCACAACGTGGAGCAGGTGACCAAGAAGGCAATCAAGCCACAGTCATTGTTGACAAAGTAATTTATCCTCAGGGAGTCCGGAAATTCCGGACTTCCATATATGCTTTGAGCCGACAGGTCGCTCGGGGCGCATCAAATACAAAACCGATTAAAATCAAAAAAAGAAAAATATGAAATCATTTAAGACCCTTTTGTTGGCTGGTTTGAGCCTCATGGCTTTCACTACAGTCTATGCGCAGGAGGAAGAGGAGGTGGAGACAGACCTCACTACCCTGCAGTTTGTTGACGCTGACGGCAACGTAATCGCTGACGGCGCAACCGTAAACTTTGCTCCTACAGATCCGGAGGAGCTCCCTGAAGGCTTTGAAATCAAGCCGGGAATCTTTGTAGAGAATCTTACAGACGAACCAGTGTATACAGCTGCACAGGTTAATATTACTGCAATAAGCAGTGGTGCTTTGAGTTGCTGCTTCCCTTCGAACTGCTATAAGAAGTATGAACTTGAAGAATTTACAACCGATCCTTCAGAGCCAATCAACGCAAAGGCAAAGCACAGTCTCAATACAGAATGGTATGCTGAGGAATATGGTTCTTGCACTGCTTCTTTCCAGTTGAAGATCTATGATGAGACACTTGCTCCAGGTCAGTTCGTTCCTACCAAGGTCCTCAGAGCCAACGGTCCTAAGATCACTGTAAACTTCATCTACAATGACCCTGCAAGCATCAACGGCGTTTCTAACGACGGTGCGAAGGCGGTAGCATTCTACAATGCAAACGGTCAGCAGATCAACGACCTGCAGAAGGGCTTGAACTTCATCAAGTATTCTAACGGCAAGACAGTGAAGACTGTTATCAAATAATCATCCGGAAATATTCAATAACAATTAAATTTAATAGAACATGAAAAAAGTTTTACTTTCTATGGTTGCTCTTCTCATGTCTACATTCACTTTCGCACAGGTGAATGGAGCATTGAAGCTGGAGCGCAACACCGCACCTGCAAAGGTGGCTGCAAAGGCAGCGCCAAGAAAAGCCCTTGCTGACGGTCAGCGTTATCTCGGTTATTACTCATCAGACAATTTCGGTCAGTCTGGTTTGGGTATCGCTAATTTAGGAGCTTATGAGACATGTAAGGCAGTCACAGCTATGAGTGCTGATTTCCTCAAGCCTTTCGTGGGTATGAAGGTTGTAGGTATCAGATATGCCGTCCTGGCTTCTAACTTGGTATCTAAAGTGATGCTCGGTGATTGTGAGTTCACAAGCCAGGGCGTAGGATTTGGCGATGACTTCCTCTTGAGCAAGGACGTTACTTCTTCAAATGCGGGCTGGAACACAGTGATGTTTGATGCTCCTTACACTATTCCTGCCAACACAGCTCTCTACGCAGGATTCCAGTACAACCAGAAGGCTGATAAGCAGGGTGGTTATTTCACAAATGAGTGCTATCCTCTCTCTCTCATCAACGAGGGCGTAACAGGAAATCCTCTTTATATTTATACCAACGTTCCAGCAAATAAAGGCGGTAACGGCGAGGGATGGTATAACTTCGGCTCTGAGTTCGGTAACATCTGTATTCAGCTCATCGTTGAGGGACAGCCGGCTGGCAACTTCCTCACTCCAGTTCAGTTGGATGAATTCCAGACTGTAGTAGGCCAGTCAAAGAACGTTGAGGTTCTCTTCCAGAACGTATGCAAGGGCTCTCTGAGCAGCTACTCTTATACATATACTCAGAATGGTGTCACATCTGGAGAGCAGACTGTTGATCTCGCAGCAAACACTATTGAGACTATCGTGAAGCTTCCTGTTCAGATTGAAGGCGCTGCCGCTCCTGGCAAATACGATTTCACTCTGAACATCACAAAGGTGAACTACGGTGAGAACGCTGCTGCCGTTACTTCTATCAAGAGCAAGAACGAGACAATGGCAAAGGATTTCAAGCCTGTTGTAGTTATGGAGGAATACACTGGTTCTACATGTCAGTTCTGCCCACGTGGTATGGTTGGTATGGAGAAGGCTGCCAAGACCTTCGGCGACCAGTTCATCGGTATCGGTATCCACCAGTATGACCGCTCAGACCCAATGTACACTGCAAACTGGGCTAACCTCAGTTGGAAGGGTGCTCCTGGTTGCAAGCTCAACCGCAGCGGTGATCAGATAGACCCATATTATGGTTCAGAGACAAGCATCTGCGACGATATCGCAGCTCTTCTCACCAAGATTCCTGCAGCTTCACTTACTGTAAAGGGTGAGTGGGGTGCTGAAGATGACGGTACTATCAACGCAACAGCAACTGTTGAGGCACAGACTGAAAAGGAATACCAGCTCGTATTCGCTGTTACAGCAGACAACGTGAAGGGCGAGGGCAATCTCTGGTCACAGACAAACGGCTTCTCAAAGAAGGCAGGCCAGTTCACATACGAGTCTCTCCCAGAGGATATGCAGTTCCTTTACAACGAGCCAATCTACTACTATCCCGCATTCAACGAAGTGCTCGTAGCAAGCTCTTATGTTCGTACACTCAACAAGTGTGCTAACGTCAAGGTTCCTGCAGAGGGTACAGTGGATGGTACATACCAGCTCCAGATGCCTGTTACAAACAAGACTCTCCTGCCAGCTATCGACAAGGACCAGCTCAATATCATCGCTTTCGTTATCGATCCAACTACAAAGAAGATCGTCAACGCTGCCAAGGCTAAGCTCCCGACATGGGTAACAGCAGTGAAGGGTGTTAAGACCAATGATGTTAACGCTGTTGAGGTAGCTCGCTACACAATGGACGGACGTCAGGTTTCTGCTCCTGTAAAGGGCATCAACCTCGTGAAGATGTCTGACGGCACAACACAGAAGGTGCTCGTAAAGTAATATCGCTGAGATAAAAATCTCCTTTATAGATAATATGGAGTTGTGAAGACGGTACGCCGTCGGAGCAACTCCATATTTTTTGTCGTCATAAAACATTTACCATAGACGGTTAATGACCGTTTGGGAATTGTCCGATCCGTTGCCCACGTCTATTTATCGTATTGTCAATGGTTTCCGAGTTGAAACTTGCGAAAGTTAAGTGACTTTATTGGATAATGGGTTAAAATCTCTAAATAAGCAGGTGTAATGCGAATAGTTTTTTGTATATTTCGATAAATACCTATATCTTTGCAAGGCTTTTGCGGAAATAGCTCAGTTGGTAGAGCACAACCTTGCCAAGGTTGGGGTCGCGGGTCCGAGTCCCGTTTTCCGCTCCAGAAGATGCCGCAATGGTGGAATTGGTAGACACGAGGGACTTAAAATCCCTTGGCCAGGAATGGCCGTGCGGGTTCGAGTCCCGCTCGCGGCACATATTTAATATCACATTTAGCGTTATAATTATAACACTTTTCTTTAAATCTTTATCAGTATGCAAAAGAATGTAGTATTGTTCATGTCAGCAGCAGCGTTACTCGCGCTTTCTTCATGTTCATCTAAATTAGGTGCATTGAGCGCTGACAATTTTAGTGTTAATCCCAACCCGCTAGAAACAGAAGCAGGTAAGGTGCCAACAACAATCAACGGCAAGTTCCCGGAGAAGTATATGAAGAAGAAGGCTGTTGTTACCGTAACTCCAGAGCTGCGCTATGCCGACGGCAAGACAGCAAAGGGCAACGGAGCTACTTTCCAGGGAGAGAAAGTGGCAGGCAACAACCAGACAATCCAGTATAAGGTTGGTGGAAACTACACAATGAACACCAGCTTCGACTACGTGCCGGAGATGCAGAAGAGCGACCTCTATCTCACCTTCGACGCTTACGTAGGCAAGAAGAAAGTAAACGTGCCTGAAGTTAAGGTAGCCACCGGCGTTATCTCAACATCAGAGTTCTACAAGAAGACACTCGCCAGCGACGGTGCCTGCATCGCCCCAGACTCATTCCAGAGAGTGAAGGCACAGAAGCAGGAGGCAGAAATCAAGTTCCTCATCAACCAGGCTAACCTGCGCAAGAGCGAGATGAAGAACAACTCAGTGAAGGAGTTCGTTCAGATGCTCAAGAAGATCAACCGCGACAGAGAGGGATTGAACATCAAGAACGTGGAAGTTGCAGCTTACGCTTCTCCTGAGGGTGGCGTGAAGTTCAACGACAAGCTCGCAAGCAAGCGTCAGAACACATCAGAGAAGTATGTAAAGCAGACTCTGAAGAAGACAAAGGTGAACACCGATATCGATGCAAGATATACAGCACAGGACTGGGACGGATTCCAGAAGCTCGTTGCAGCGTCTAACCTCCAGGACAAGGACGTAATCCTCCGCGTGCTCTCTATGTATCAGGACCCACAGGAGCGCGAGCAGCAGATCAGAAACATGTCTGCCGGTTTCCGTGAGCTCGCTAACGGTATCCTGCCGGAGTTGCGCCGTTCACGTCTCATCATCAACTACGAGACAATCGGACGCAGCGACGACCAGATCAAGGAGCAGTACACTGCTGACCCAACCAAGCTCAGCGCAGACGAGCTTCTCTATGCTGCAGCTCTTGAGGACAACGCCGACAAGAAGGAGGCTATCTACAAGAAGACAGCAGAGATCTATCCTAACGACAACAGAGCATTCAACAACGTTGCCGCTCTGGAGTTTGCAAAGGGTAACAACGACGCTGCCAAGGAATATCTCGCAAAGGCTGTAAACGCAAAGAGCGACGCTGCCGAGGCTAATGCCAACAAGGGTCTTGTAGCTCTGCTCGAGGGTAACACCGCAGAGGCACAGAACCACATCGCCAAGGCTACCGGCGCCAACGACCTGAACAAGGCTCTCGGCGCTCTCAACATCGCCAACGGCAAATATGCACAGGCTGAGCAGAACTTCAACGGAGTGAACAGCAACACTGCTGCTTTGGCACAGATTCTGAACAAGAACTATGCTGGTGCTATCTCTACTCTCAACGGAGTGAAGAACAAGACCGGCGTAACAGACTATCTGCTCGCTATCGCCAACGCACGTCAGGGCAACAACGACGCTGCTTCTTCATATCTGAAGAGCGCGCTGCAGAAGGATCCAAGCCTGGCTTCATACGCAGCAAACGACCTCGAGCTGATCAATGTCAGCAAGTAAGGTCATCGCTATGACAATATAATAAACTGATCATACACAGAGGAGGATGTAAGCAACATATCGTTTGTCTACACCCTCCTCTTTTTTTATTCCAAGAAAATGAAACGCATACTCTATTTCTTCATCACTATCATGGCGATAGCCCTCACTGCCTGTTCCGGCAGGAAGGGATACTTCACCATTGAGGGACGCTTCCTCAACATGAACCAGGGAGAACTCTATGTGTATAGCAACGACGGACTGACAAACGGCATCGACACCATAAAGGTGAACGGCGGACGGTTCTCCCTCGACATACCATGCAAGAGGAAGGGAACGCTGATGATCGTCTTCCCCAACTTCTCAGAGCAGCCCGTCTTTGCCGAACCCGGCAAGAGCGTAGACATAAAGGCGGACGCCTCACACCTGAAGCAGATGACAACCACCGGCACTAAGGACAACGAGCTGATGAGCGACTTCAGACAGGCGGTGGCATCTGCCAGTCCGCCAGAAACGGTGAAGATGGCAGAGACCTTCATCAAGGACAATCCGAAGTCGCAGGTGGCAATATATCTGATGAACAAATATTTCGTATGCAGCGGAAACACCGAATACGTGAAGAAAGCCAAGGAGCTGCTTCCGTTGATAAACCAGCCCGACAACGGCGAACTCGTGAGGATGCAGCGCAACATCGACATGCTGCTCGCCTCATGCAAGGGAAACATGCTGCCGGCATTCAATGCCACTACGACCGGCGGCAATCCCGTGAGCAATGCCACATTCAGAGGCAAGACAACGATAATATTCACATGGGCTTCGTGGAGCTTCGAGAGCGAGAACATGATGCGCCGTGTGAACACTGTCATCAACAACGCCGGCGGCAGCGTGGCAGCCCTGGGCATCAATGTAGATGCCAGCGCCAAGATATGCAGCACGGTGATGAAGAACGAATCGCTGACTTATCCGTCGGTATGCGACGAACAGCTTTTTGAAAGCAAGCTCCTCTCGAAACTCGGACTGCATGCCGTGCCCGACAACATCATCGTGGGACCCGACGGCAAGGTGGTGGCACGCAGCGTGCCGATAGACGAGATAGAACGTTATCTCAGATAGTGTCCTCCCATAGCCATACAACAGAATAGACATAAATACACTCACTTATCCATAAACCAGAAGACTAATGCTCGTAAAGACATACAGCGCCGCCGTGAACGGACTTGAGGTGACCACAGTGACGGTAGAGATAAGCCTCACCAGAGGAATCATGTTCCACCTGTCAGGACTCGCCGATACGGCGGTGAAGGAAAGCCACGACCGCATCGTTGCGGCATTGCTCAACAACGGTTACAAATTCCCCGTTGCCGACATCACGGTGAACATGGCTCCCGCCGACCTTCGCAAGGAGGGCAGCGGATACGACCTGCCATTGGCGATAGGTATCCTTGCCGCCATGGAGAAGGTGGAGACGGAGAATTTAGACAAATACATGTTTGTCGGAGAACTTGGTCTCGACGGCAGGCTGCAGCCCGTACGCGGTGCCCTGCCCATAGCCATCCGCGCCAGAAAAGAGCTGTTCAAGGCTCTCATCGTGCCGCGCCAGAACATCCGTGAGGCGGCGGTGGTGAACAATATCGACGTGTACGGCATGGACAGTCTTGCCGATGTAATCGCTTTCATCAACGGTACGGCAGAATTTGAACCAACGAGGATTGACACGAGGCGCGAATTCTACGAGCAGCAGTCTAATTTCGATCTCGATTTCGCCGACGTGCGCGGACAGGAGAACGTGAAGCGTGCCATGGAAGTGGCTGCCGCCGGCGGTCACAACATGGTGATGATAGGTCCGCCGGGAAGTGGAAAGTCGATGATGGCAAAGCGTCTGCCCTCTATCCTCCCTCCGCTCTCGCTTGCCGAGAGCTTGGAGACCACACAGATACACTCCGTGGCAGGAAAGCTCGGCAAAGGGATGTCGCTCATCTCGCAGCGCCCTTTCCGGTCGCCCCATCACACTATATCCCAGGTCGCCCTCGTTGGCGGCGGCATGAATCCGCAGCCGGGAGAGATATCTCTCGCCCACAACGGTGTGCTCTTTGCCGACGAGCTGCCGGAGTTCAACAAGGCAACGCTCGAAGTGTTGCGTCAGCCGCTCGAAGACCGCAAGATAACGATAGCCCGTTCGAAATACACCATAGAATATCCCTGCTCATTCATGTTCGTGGCGAGTATGAACCCCTGTCCGTGTGGATATTTCAACGACCCCACACACCATTGTGTCTGCACCCCCGGTCAGATACAGCGATATATGAACAAGATCAGCGGTCCGCTTCTCGACCGCATCGACATCCAGGTGGAAATCACTCCCGTGCCCTTCAAGGATATCTCAAAGGCACAGCCCGGCGAACCGAGTTCTGCCATCCGCGACCGTGTCATCAAGGCGCGCCACCGTCAGGAAGAGCGTTTCAAGGATATTCCTGGCGTATATTGCAACGCACAGATGACCGAGCGCATGATACACCAGTATGCCGAACCCGACGAGACTGGCATCAACCTCCTGCGCATGGCGATGGAGCGTCTGAACCTGTCAGCTCGTGCATACAACCGTATTCTGAAAGTAGCCCGTACCATCGCTGACCTTGAAGGATGTGAAAACGTGCAGTCGGACCATCTCGCCGAAGCCATCAGCTACCGCAACCTCGACCGCAGCGACTGGGCGGAGAGAGGACTGTGATTGAGGGTTTCGTAGGTTGTCGTGTGGAAAGTCGTTAACAAGTAGTTTAACCCCAAATGGCCTAATGACCGTTTGGGGTTTATGTCAGAACACCGGTAGGGTGGCGAGCTGATACATCAGCGTTAGAGCCATGCGGCGATGTCCCTCGTTGTTGGGATGCAGACGGTCGGTATCTTTGTTGTTGAAAAATTCAGCCTGTTCGTCCATCAAAGGATAGAGTCCGGATAGGGCGTTCATGTCGATTACCGGAAGGCTCCAGATGTTGCCCGCCTCCTTCACCGACTCCACGTAGCTGCTCACATATTCACCACATTTGTTGCGATATTCCTCCGTAGGCTGCCAGTTGGTGTCTTTCAGATAGAATCCCGCACGGTGTATCGGAGTCACCAGAACCACCTGTTTGCCGGGGAACATCCTCTTCACCTTGTCCAACGCTATGTTTATCCTTCCGCGATAAGTGGAATCCGTCATACACATCCTCTTGCGCATTCTCTTCACCAAGTGCTTCTGCTCGTGAATGCCAGCCATCACCTCCTCTTCCTGTTCGGTGAACCATTCTCCGACAGGTACCCCGGCATTGAAGTCGTTGGTGCCGATGAAAATCAGTATGGCGTCGAATTCGTTGCTATGCTCCGCCTTGAGCTTGTCAGCCTGTCGCGGAATGTCGTTCCATTGCCGTCCGCTCACGGCATATACGTATGGCGTGATGCCGAGCCATTCCTGCAGCAGACTCCAGTATTTCCTGTTTGCCGCCTTGTGGTTAGGGTCGGTGATGGAATCTCCGAAATATGCCACCCGTTTCCCTTTCCATGGATGGCATCCCCATGAAGGACCTGCTTCTGTAGTGGATTGCGTGACAAACATCCCGGCAGAAGTGTTTCCGGGCGTTTCTACGCCGTTTTCCTTTGCTTGTGTGGTGGTCATAGCCGTTGCCAACAACAACGCCGTGAGAGTAGAATTTAGTATATTCATTTGTTTTTGGATATTCGTTTGCCCCAATCAGTTTGGTCTCCGATTTGGAGATAACCCCCAATCGGCCATTAGGCCGTTTGTTGTTTTTTTATATACTGCTTGCAGGCTTTTGTTTTTTATAAGGTGTCTTTTGCCTGTTTTTAATTCGCAATAGCTCGCTATTACTCATTAAAAGCCAAACAAAATCCACTCTTCTAAAATTCCAAAATCCAAGCAAGCCCTAATAACCGATTTGGGGATATAAGCAAATGAGCCTGAGTCCATATCCGAACCCAGACTCATCAGTATTGTTTTAACCCAAATCGGTCATTAGACCGTTTTTTTGTATTTATTTAAATTGCTTGCAGTCTTTTGCCTTTTAAGAGCAAAATCCAAGCAAGCTCTGACTACCGGTTTTGGGTTAAATAAGCTTCTTCCATTACATCTCCGTCAGATGCATGTCGCCCTTTTCAGCCAGTGCGATATGCATGGCGAAGGCCTTTCCGAGGTTGTGGCGTGTCTGTCCCATCTGTGCATGCTCAAGGTAAGCACGCAGGATAGGTCTGTAGTCAGGATGCGCACAGTTTTCTATTATGAGATGCGCACGCTCTATCGGACTCTTGCCACGCAGGTCGGCAACGCCCTGCTCCGTGACGATCACGTTCACGTCGTGTTCAGAGTGGTCCTGATGGCTCACCATCGGCACGATGCTGCTTATCAAGCCACCCTTTGCCGTTGACGGACAGGTGAAGATGCTGATGTATGCGTTGCGTTCGAAGTCGCCGCTTCCGCCGATACCGTTCATCATCTTCGTTCCGCTGATGTGTGTAGAGTTCGCATTGCCGTAGATGTCCACCTCGATGGCAGTGTTGATGGCAATCACACCCAGTCGGCGTATCACCTCAGGCGAGTTTGATATCTCACTTGGGCGGAGCGTGATGTGGTCTTTCAGATAGTTCATGTTGTCGTAAACCTGCTTCAGACACTCGTTAGACACCGTGAGCGAGCAAGACGATGCGTCTTTCACTCTGCCCTCAAGCATCATCTCCACCACGCTGTCCTGCATCACTTCAGTGTATACATTGAAGTCAGGCACCTCCTTGTGCTTGCCCAGTGCGCCGAGGATGGCGTTTGCCGTGCTTCCCACACCGCTCTGCAGTGGGAGGAATGTTGAAGGAATGATGCCACGCTTCATGTCGTTTACGAGGAATTCAGCCACGTTGTGTCCTATCTGGTCAGTAATAGGGTCGCTGTCCTTGAAGGCACGTGCCTCATCGGGGAGGTCACACTCCACTACGCCCACAATCTTCTTGGCGTCGATTTCCACGTATGGCTTGCCGATGCGGTCGCCCACGTTGATGATAGGTATAGGCTGGCGCATTGGCGGATCGAGCGGCTCATATACGTCGTGCATGAACTTGGCGTCCTTGCTGTGGAAGGAGTTCAGTTCCAGAATCACGTGCTTTGCCATTCTCGCTACGGTTGGGCTGATGCCACCTGCCGATGTGAGATACGCCTTGCAGGTGTCTGCACCCTCCTCGATGTCGCACACTTCGAGGATAGCCCAGTCTATGTCACCATAGAATCCGTAGCGCAGCTCCTGTGCCATCTGGCTCAGGTGTATGTCGTTGTAGGATATCTCTCCCTTGTTCACGCTCTTGCGGAACGAAGGGTTTGTGGTATATGGTGCACGGTATTTTATGGCGTGTGCCTCGGTGAGCACACCGTCGGTGCTCTCTCCCGTAGATGCTCCAGTGAATATATTAACCTTGAACTCCCTGCCGGCTTCATGCTCGGCAGTGGCGATTGCAGCCAGTTCTCTCGTTACCGCCTTTGCCGAACCGGCAGGCGTGAATCCGCTTATTCCCAGCGTGTCGCCGTTTTTGATTAGTGCGGCTGCGTCGGCCGCCGTCATACGTGTGTAAGCCATATAATACTTTTTTTAATGGTTAATATTTTTTCCCCGATCCGGCAATGAGGTCATTCCGGGAAAGCCCTAATTACCGATTCGGGTTAAGGCCAAGTCAGTTGTTCACAGTCAGAATGCCAAACGTGCCGGTGGTATTGCCGCGGTATTCTATCATTCCGCGTCCTTTGTCGCCTTTGATGAGAATTCCTCCGCTGTTCATGTCATACACCCTGTGGCAGTATCGGCATGTCGCCGTGCCGTCGGTATTCATCGTCAGGGCATAGCGAGTCAGTCCCGAACTCTCATAACAGTTGCGGCACTGGCTGTCGTAGGCATAGAATTTTCCAGTCTGGTTTCCGAATCCCACGATGATGGCATTGTATATGCCTATCGTCCATTGTGCCTTCTGGTCTATCGCCGTCAGCATTCCGTAGCTCGGTTCGCTGTTTTGGTTGGTCTCAAACTTGAACCGTGTCTTGCCGTCTCTTGATATCCTGCAGAACACACCCGGCGACATGGCGTTCATCGCGCTGCCAAGAGTCATGTTCTGCATCGTGGAGTTGTTGATGACGAGGTGACACGGATAGTTGCTGTATTCCGAGTCGGCACAGGCAGACAGCAGCATGACTGCCGCTCCGGCATAGAGCGCCAGCCGCTGTCTGTGGCATGGGCAGTGGGCAATGATGCCGTGGAGCATCTCTGCCACTTTACCCCTTATGATTTTCTTTTCCCAGAGCTTGTTCATTGGTGTGAAATCAGCTGTTGTATGGTATCATTGCCAACACGTCGGCAATCTTTTCCAGTCCCTCCTGCAGCGGTTTCGACACCATTCCCTTGATAAAGGGGTTGATGTCGGCCTTTATGGTGAGACGCATCTTGCATGCCTCGTCGCCCTCCGGCACCACCTGTATCCACAGGTTGGCGGCAATCGGAGAGTTTGTGGTGGCAAACTTGATGCATTTGGGCTCTTCCTTCTCCACGATTTTCATCGCCACGCTTCCCATCGGAGCACTGATGCTCAGGCTGTCGCGGTCGAAGGAGAGGTCCTTTATCTTGTCCTCAGGCAGTTTGTCGCGCACTTTCTCCAGATTGCTCAGGTCGCTGAGCATGGCATATACGGCGGTCTGAGGGTAGGGGATATGCTTGATGCTGCTTTCAAACTTGCTCATTACTTCATCCAGTTAGCAGGGTCCTTGCGCCATTCGTTGAGCACTTCCACATGCTCTGGCTTGATATATCCTGTCTCCTTTGCCTGCTCCACCACGTGGTCGTAGTCGGTCAGTGTGATGAGCTTCACTCCAGCCTCTTCGAAAGCCTTCTTTGCCACGTCGAAGCCGTAGGTGTAAGAAGCTACCATTCCTACCACCTCGCAGCAGTTCTTGCGTATTGCCTCTACAGCCTTCAGCGATGAACCGCCGGTAGAGATGAGGTCTTCCACTACCACTACCTTCATGCCAGGTTTCAGCTCGCCCTCGATGAGGTTCTCCAGTCCGTGATCCTTTGGTTTGCTGCGCACGTAAACGAACGGCAGGTTGAGCTCGTCTGCCACGAGGGCACCCTGTGCGATGGCACCTGTAGCCACACCGGCCACGGCCTCTGCCTCAGGGAAGTTCTCGAGCACGGCGTGCACGAGTTCCAGTTTCACGTAGTTGCGGAGGTCCGGATAAGACAGAGTCTTGCGGTTGTCGCAATAGAAAGGAGATTTCCAGCCAGAAGCCCAAGTGAATGGATTCTCTGGTTGCAACTTGATAGCCTTAACCTTCATGAGTTTAGAGGCAAATTCTTTTTTCAGTAAGTCCATGATTATTTCGTTTTTAGTTATGATACTGTTTATTTCTTTTATTCCGATTATTCCTGTATGGTATTATACTCCTTGTCTTCAGGGTCTTGATGCCCTTTGTCTTCAGAGTATGGAAACTCTTTGTCTTTTAGAGCAATGATACCCTTTGTTCCCTGTGTGTTATACCCTTTATTTCTCTGAGAACAGCACCTGTATCACCGTCTGTCCCACAGCCTTGAGTGAGTTCTTGTCGATGTTGTCCATCGTGTCGGTCACGGTGTGCCATGTGGGTCCGAAGGAACTTTGCTGGCAGTTTGGATAATATGCGATGATGTCGATGGTGGGTATTCTCGCCTTTTCGTTCACCGGTCCGTGGTCATCGGTGATGTATCCGCCTTCCGCCTTTGGGAACAGCGACTCATATCCTGCCACTTCAGCAGCCTTCCACACTTTGTCCACTATGTTCAGGGCGTATTGCTTCGAGAATCCCTCCTGGTAGAAGCGTGCTCCAGCGCCTCCCACCATGTCGAGCAGGATGCCGAAGCGGGCCTCATATCCCGGTTTGTGCGGATTCTCAGCCCAATACTGTGCACCGAGAGCCCAGGAGTCGCCGTTGGTGTCTTGGTCGTCGCTCCACTGTGGCACTCCCCAGTCTTCGGCATCGAAGCATACGAAGTCCACTCCCATCTGCAGCGAGTCTGCCTTCTGTATCAGGCGCGCCACTTCGAGCATCACCGCCACGCCGCTCGCAGCGTCGTTGGCACCCATCACCGGTTTGCGCCAGTTAGTGCTGTCGGGGTCGTTGTCGGCCCATGGCCTGCAGTCCCAGTGGGCGCAGAGCAGTATTCGTGTGGTCAGCTCCGGCTTGTAGCTCGCTATGATGTTGGTGCTCTTGAGCACCGTGCCGTCGAAAGCCTTCAGGTCAGCCTTCTGCTCCGTCACCGTGCATCCGTATTCCCTGAATTTCGCCGCTATCCATTCGCCGCACTTGTCGTGAGCTTCGCTGTTCATTGTTCGTGGTCCGAACTCACACTGTTTTGCACAGAAGGCATAAGCCGAGTCTGCATTGAACGTAGGTCCCACCATGGTCATCGTCTCCGTTTCGGCATCAGCCTTTTTGCTGCTTTTGCATGATGCCATGGTGAGTAGCATTGCCGCCATGGGCAGCAAGATATGTGTTAATCTGAGTTTCATTGTATTCTGCTTTTTTGCACCTCAGCCATCACCCTGAGCCAGTTGCCGCCCCATATCTTTTCTATGTCGGCATGAGAGTAGCGTCGTCTGAGCAGTTGGATGGTGAAGTTTATGAGTTCCGAAGAGTCGGCGATGCCGCAGACCCCTCCGTCGCCGTCGAAGTCTGTTCCTATTCCTACGCTGTCGATGCCCATTATGTCGATGGCATGTTCCAGATGGTCTATGGCGTCGATGATGCTCGCCTCCTGTTCGTCGTTTCTTAGAAATCCGTTGTATAGAGTTATCTGCGCGACGCCACCCTTTCTCGCCAGTGCTTCGAGCTGGTCGTCGGTGAGGTTTCGCGGCACGTCACACAGAGCCTTGCAGTTGCTGTGGCTGCATACTATCGGTGTGGCGCTGATGTCGAGGGCGTCGTAGAAACTCTGTTCGCCGGCATGACTGAGGTCCACCATCAGTCCGCAGCGGTTCATCTCCCTTATCACCTGCTCTCCCAGCTGGCTCACTCCGCCGTGAGTGTTCTCCGTGCGTCGTGCGCTGTCGCAGATGTCGTTGTCGTCGTTGTGACACAGAGTGATATACACCACTCCTCGCTTTGCGAAATGCTCCACGTTGCGTATGTCGCCGTTCAGCGCCAGTCCGTTCTCTATGCCGAGCATTATAGATTTGCGTCCGTTGCGCTTGTCGGCATACAGGTCAGCCGGAGTCCTTGCTATCGACACGAACTTGTCGTTTGCCCTCACTATGTCTTCAATCTTGTCGAAGATGAGGTCGGCATATTCCGTTGGCGTCTGTGCCGGCAGCGGTGCTATCTCGGCGAATGTCTCTCCCGGTTTTGGCTGTGGCAGATATGCCGCCATCGTCACGGCACTCTGTCTGCCGTCTGTCATCTTGTGCAGGTCAACGAGGATGCGGCTGTCTCTCCAGTCGAAGTGTATTCCTTGTGGGAAGAACATCGGTGTGTCGCAATGCGAGTCGATGGTCATCACCTTGTCGTGCAGTTCCTTTGCCTCGTTGAATTCAGCGGCACGTTCCACGAGCCATCTGAAGAGCGGCAGTCCGTCGTCGCCGAGCCATTCCGGATGCCATTGCACACCGAGGATGCTCTTGTGTTCGCTGCTCTCCACAGCCTCTATCACCCCGTCTTCTGCCCATGCCGACGTCTCCATCCTCCTGCCGCAGCTGCCCACGGCCTGGTGGTGGAGTGAATTCACGTAGATGCGCTCCCTCTGGTATATGTCGTAGAGCACGGTTCCCGGTTCTATCCTCACCGAGTGAGTCGGTTCGCCGCGCCATTCCGCATCCTGGTCGTGTTTCACCCTTGCCTGGGTCTTCCTTTCGGCATTGTCGGTTCCGCAGGAGTCGATGTCCTGTCTCACCTTTCCTCCCAGTGCCATGGCGAGTGTCTGTATGCCGCGGCAGATGCCGAGCATCGGAATCTGTCTGTTGTAAGCGAGTTCCACGGTGAGTAGTTCCGGCAGGTCGCGGTGTGAGTTTATGCCATGCAGTTGCGGCACCGGCTCCTCTCCACACCAGAGCGGATTGAAGTCGCCGCCACCGGAGAGCAGCAGTCCGTCGATAGAATCAAGGGCGTTTATTATCACGTCGGTGTCATCGACGGGAGGTATGATTACGGGCACACCGCCAGCCCTCACCACAGCCATATAGTATGGCTCGGCGAGTGTAGCGTTTCCGTTTGCAAAGTTTCCGGTGATTCCTATCACCGGTTTTTTTCGTCCTTCGGGATATCTCTTGTATATCCCATTAAGGCGCGACTGGAAATCAAATGGTTCCACGTCTTGAAAGTGTTTTTTTAGTTGACAAGTAGACGAGTAGACAAGGAGATATCCTCGTTAACTCGTCAACTTGTTAAACTAATCCCCTTGTCAACTCGTCCCCTTGTCAACTCGTCAACTTGTTAATCAATATCATCCTCAACAGATTGAACCTTGGCTCTTCTGCGAGGTCCCACCTCTCCGAGATCTTTCGGTGCGATAGGAATCTCTCTCTTGATGCTCTGCTCCAGAGAGATGAGCGTCTCTGTAGACACCACTCCCGGAATCTCCTGCATCTGGTTGTTGAGCAGGTCCATGAGCTGTCCGTTGTCCTTGGCATAGAGCTTCACGAGCATTGTGTAAGGACCGGTGGTGAAGTGGCACTCCACGATTTCAGGAATATGCTCCAGTTGCTCCACAACAGCCTTATACATGCTACCCTTCTGAAGGGTGATACCCACATAAGTACAGGTAGAGAAACCGAGGCTCTTCGGGTCTACGTCGAATTTGCTGCCCGTTATCACTCCATCCTCTGTCAGATGCTGCACACGCTGATGGATGGCTGCACGTGAAACGTTACATTCTGCCGCTACGTCTTTGAACGGCATTCTTGCATTCTTAGAAAGGATACTAAGTATCTTTTTGTCAAGTCTGTCTATCTTTTCCATAAGAATAAATTACTATTTGGTTCTAATATTATGTTTTATCTTAAAAATGTGCTTTCTACATGGCATTTATAGCATTTTTCACAACATTTGAGCTATTTGCTATTTACCATTAAGCAAAATTAGTGGTTTTTTATAAACCGTACAACATTTTGGCGGTTAAAATTAGTTTTTTTGCAACAAATTGGTTGTTTCCCTTCATTTTCCTTTAGGTTCGGCTAATTATTAGCCAATATCGCCTTGTCTCCGCTTTTTTTCTCTTGATATATGATAAGGTGAACATTATGGTCGATACAGGAGGCGACGTTGCCTTGTAATCCAAAAATAATGACGAATACCTCGGCTATTTGGGAAAAAGGTGTAACTTTGTGGTCGCGGATTATGAAGGTTAAGTAAAAAAAGGCAAAATGCGCCTTATCAAAACGAAAGACTGCAAGCGGTGTAAATAAAACTCCGTTAAAGGTCTAATTACCGTTTTTATCCCTCATAGTCAGTCATTGACATTCGAAACTTTAAATAATACCTATTGATATATGAAAAATATTCTATTGATTATTTCGCTGTTTGCGATTTGTGTCGGCGTGAAGGGGCAGACAATGAAGGGGGATGTGCGTCCGGAGGTGCTCATCGAGACTACGATGGGAAATATACGGGTGGAACTGTATAACGAGACACCGCTTCATCGTGACAATTTCCTGAAACTCATCAGAGAGGACCATTTCTATGACTCGCTACTGTTTCATCGTGTGATACCCGATTTCATGATCCAGGGCGGCGACCCTTCCAGCAAGAATGCTCCCAAGGGGGCAATGCTCGGCGAACATTCACTGGGCTACACCTTGCCAGCCGAGATCCGTTTGCCTCAGATTTTCCATAAGCGCGGAGCGTTGGCGGCAGCCCGCGAACCCGATGATGTCAATCCGAAGCATGAGTCGAGCAGTACGCAGTTTTATATCGTCTATGGCAGACGGCAGGGCGAGAAGGGACTGCAGCGTGGCCGCGAGAATCTGGAAAAACTCTTCGGCGACAGTATCAGGATGACAAAGGAGATGGAGGATGTGTATACCACCGTGGGCGGCACGCCACATCTCGATGGAGCCTATACGGTGTTCGGTCAGGTGGTAGAAGGTATGGATGTGGTTGACCGCATCCAGCACGTTGAGCGTGATGCCAACGACAGACCGCTGGAGGATGTAAGGATTATCCGTGTCACGATATTGAGGGACAAGTAATATAAGTTGACGAGTAAACGAGTTGACGAGTTGACAAGGAGATTAGATTGACAAGTTGACAAGTAAACAAGTTGACAAGGAAGTTTCCCTGATACAATAGAAGAGGGCGTGCCATTGCGACACGCCCTCTTCACATTACTTCTTTTATTGGTGTATGGAATTTATCCCAAAACGTTTGTTTGGGCTTATCCCCAACCGTTTGTCTGGGATTATTTCTTCTTGGCCTTTGGAGTAGCCTTCATAGTTATACCCTTCTTGGCAGTAGCCTTCTTAGTAGCGGTCTTCTCCTCGACCTTTACCTCAGCCTTTGGCTTCTCGATGTCTACAAGCTCAACGGTGAAGATGAGAGCCTCATAAGGTTTGATGTTGCGGCCGGAACCTCTCTCGCCATAAGCAAGGTCGTAAGGGATGTAGATTTCCCACTTGCTGCCTACAGACATCAGCTGCAGAGCCTCTGTCCAGCCCTTGATCACCTGGTTCAGACCGAACGTGGTAGTCTGTGGGTTGCGCTTGTAGCTGCTGTCAAACACCTTTCCGTCGATGCTCTTGCCCTCGTATTTCACGGTCACGCGGTCTGTAGCTTTTGGCTTCTCGCCCTTGCCTTCAGTGATGACCTTATACTGCAGTCCGTTGGGCAGAGTCACCACACCCTGCTTCTTTGCGTTCTCGGCGAGGAAATCCTCACCCTTCTTCTTTGTAGCCTTCTCCATACACTCCTTGTTTGCCTTCTCAGCCTCAGTCATGTAAGCCTGTGCCACAGAGTCTGAGAGCAAGCTGTCGTCCTTCAGCAGCGATGCGATGAATCCCTTGTTGAAGAGCTCGGAGTTGATAGAGTCCTTATATTCCTTGAACTGCTCCTTGCGGTAAGGCAGCATTCCCTGCTCCACCATGAGAGCAATCTGCTGTCCTGCAGCGTAAGCCTGAACCTTAGGGTCGTTGATGTTCTTATACATGTCGTTGAAACCGCGAGCCACATCAGCGATGTCCTTCTCCTCCACATTGTATTTCTGCTTCAGGAATGGCAGCAGTCCGTTTGTCTGTGCCTTTCCGGCAGCATAGCTCAGCGAGTCAGAAGAAGTGGCGAGTTTCACCACCTCCACTGTTTCAACAGTTTTCTTCTTCTTGTCCTTTTTCTTAGCGGCGAAAGCCGTTGTAGTGAGGCTGCCCGCCAGGATGGCGAGTGCTAAGAATAATGTTTTTTTCATTGTTGTATTTTATTTTTTAGTTGACGAGTTAACAAGTTGACAAGTTGACAAGGAGACGAGTTGACAAAGAGATTTCCTTTGCCCTTTACTCGTCTACTTGTCCACTTGTTTTATTCTTGTTTATCGGTTCTGCTGTGCTTTCATTGCAGCCTCAATCTGGGCGCGCTGCTCAGGTGTGAGCTGCTGTCCTGCAGGCTGTGCCTTTCCCTTCTCTGTGCTGATGAGCTCTATCTTGAAGATGAGAGTAGAGAATGGCTTTATCTTGCCGCCGGTGTCACGTGTGCCGTAAGCCTGCTCTTGAGGAATCATAACCTCCCAAACGCTACCTACAGGCATGTGTGTAAGAGCCTCTGTGAATCCCGGTATAACCTGGTTTACAAAGAATTCAGCAGGAATTTTCTGGCCGAAGTTGCCGTCGAACACCTTTCCGTCGATAGTCTTTCCTTCATACATGATCTTTACAGAAGAGTTAGCTCCAGGAATCTCTCCCTTGCCCTCCTTGATCACCTTGTAGCAAACGCCCTTTCCGAGCTTCTTCACGTCGGCACCCTTTGCATATTTGGCAGCGAAAGCCTCGTTCTGCTTCTTGTATGCGCCGTATGTCTCCTCCATAGCCTTGTTCTTTATCTCGGTCATCTTTCTCTGTGTCACATCCTGTGCCTTGTTCATAGTCATGATGCCGCCCTTGCCTGTTGTTCCGCTGATGAAACCGGCCATGAAGTTCTTCAGAGAGATGGTCTTTGTGGAGTCTTCGCCGAAGAGCTCATGGTTGATGCCCCTCACCAGCTGGTTGCTGAGCTGCTGGCCAATCTGTATACCGGCATAGTATGCAGCCTTCTTCTTGTCGTCGCCGGCATTGGCACCCTCGTTGAGGCCCTTTATGAATTCGTCGATATATGCTGTGTCAACGCCAAGGTTGCTCACGAGATAGTCTTTCAGTCCGTTAGACTGAGCCATACCGATAGCGTAGCTCAGTGAGTCAACGTCGTTCTTCAAATCGGCCTTTGGAGTTGACTTTCCACAAGAGGCCAGACCTGCGGCTACTACAGCTGCCGCAGCAAACAATGTAATTTTTTTCATCGTCGTATTATAATTGTTATAGTTTTCTTTCTTGTCCTTTTCCTTATGCGATAAGGTCTTCCTTACATCACCTCGAGCAGTTCAACGTCGAAGATGAGCGTTGCGAATGGAGGGATAGAACCGCCTGCTCCGCTCTCGCCGTAAGCGAGGATATAAGGGATATAGAAACGATACTTCGCTCCCTCCTGCATGAGCTGCAGACCTTCTGTCCATCCTGGAATCACCTGGTTGAGTGGGAACACCGCCGGTTCGTTGCGCTTGTAGCTGCTGTCAAACACCTGTCCGTTGATGAGAGTTCCCTCGTAGTGGCATTTCACCTGGTCGGTAGCCTTAGGCTTTTTGCCGTTGCCCTCTCTCAGCACCTCATACTGCAGACCGCTCTTGAGAGTCACCACACCCTCCTTCTTGCCGTTCTCGGCGAGGAATTTCTCTCCCTCAGCCTTTGCAGCCTTTCCCTGCTCGGCGCGGATGGCGTTGATGCGCTCCTCCTGCTGGCGGAAATACTCCTGAACGATTGTCTGTGCGTCCTTGTGTGGAACCTTCAGTTCGTTACCGTTGATGACGTCTTTGATAGCGTCGGCGAAATCGTCGATGTTAAGGTCCGACGCACCCATCTGTGCCAACTGCTGGCCGATGCCCAAACCGAGGGCGTAGCTTACTTTGTCCATTTGCTTATGTATAATATTTATTGTTTATATTCCTGAATATGTATGCGTATGCGCTGTGCGCCACAATACATTCCAGATGCTGAAACACCGCTGATTATCACGGTGCTTCAGCATCAAAAGCGCACAAAGGTACTATTTTTATCTGACTAAGTATGTTGTATTAAAGAAAAAATGCTAATTTTGTGCATTCTTAATTTATTTTGAGCCTCCTTTAGTGTGGCTCCTTGTTGTTCAATAATAATTCTGACTATGAAGAAAATTGTAGTGCTGACAGGTGCCGGCATGTCGGCAGAAAGCGGACTGAGCACCTTTCGTGATGCCGACGGTCTATGGGAGAACTATCCCGTGGCGCGAGTGGCAACCCATGAGGCCTGGGAGACAGATCCCGACTACGTGAATGACTTCTACAACATGCTCCGCGGAAAACTCCTTGAGGCGAAGCCCAACAGGGGGCATGAGCTGGTGGCTGCCCTGCAGGAGAAATACGACGTCAGCGTGGTGACCCAGAATGTTGACAATCTGCATGAGCAGGCTGGCTCCAGAAAGGTGATACATCTGCATGGCGAGCTCATGAAGGTGTGCTCGTCGAGAGACCCCTACAATCCACATTTCATCAAGACCCTCACTCCCGGCAATCTCACCGTTGCCCATGGCGAGAAGGCAGGCGACGGTTCGCTGCTCCGCCCCTTCATCGTGTTCTTCGGCGAGAGCGTGCCGATGATCGAACCGGCTGTTGAAGAGGTGGAGGAAGCCGACATGATGATCATCATCGGCACGTCGCTTGTGGTATATCCAGCCGCCGGCCTTGTGCGCTATGTGCGCCCCGGAGCTCCGATATATCTCATCGATCCCAAGCCCTCGGTCTCAGGTTCCCGTAGCGACATCCGTCAGATAGTGAAGGGAGCGTCGGCAGGAATGGAAGAACTCATGCAGATACTGGAGAAAGAAGGATAAGAAGTGTAAATCAAAACAATAATAACCAAAATCTATGGAAGAAAACAAGAAAGACAATGTGCAGCTTCCGGACAATGCGTTCCGAGAGCTGAAAGAGGGGGAACAGTATGAACCCATCATGAGCCCCAAGAAAGTGTATCCGGAGGTAAACATGTGGTCTGTGACCTGGGGTATCGTGATGACGATGCTCTTCTCAGCCGCTGCCGCCTACCTCGGACTCAAGGTGGGTCAGGTGTTTGAGGCAGCCATTCCTATCGCCATCATCGCCGTGGGAGTGTCTACAGCTGCCAAGCGCAGCAAGGCATTGGGCGAGAACGTCATCATCCAGAGCATCGGAGCCTGTTCGGGAGCCGTGGTGGCAGGAGCCATCTTCACTCTGCCTGCCATCTATATCCTGCAGGCCAAGTATCCCGACATGGCAGTATCGTTCTTCAAGATTTTCCTCAGTTCGCTGCTCGGCGGTGTGATAGGAATCCTGTTCCTCATCCCGTTCCGCAAGTATTTCGTCAGCGACATGCACGGAAAGTATCCTTTCCCTGAAGCCACCGCCACTACCCAGGTGCTCGTTTCCGGTGCCAAGGGCGGAAGCCAGGCAAAGCCGCTGCTGCTCGCCGGTATCGTGGGCGGACTCTACGACTTCATCGTCGCCACCTTCGGATGGTGGAACGAGATGTTCACCACGCGTGTCATCGGACTGGGCGAGACGCTTGCCGACAAGGCGAAGCTCGTGTTCAAGGTCAACACCGGAGCTGCCGTGTTCGGTCTCGGATATATCATCGGTCTGAAATATGCCTTCATCATCACTCTCGGTTCGCTTGCCGTATGGTGGGTGCTCGTGCCGGGAATGGGAGCTATCTTCCACGCTCAGGTGCTCAACGCCTGGAACCCCGAGCTCACCACAGCCGTCGGCGCCATGTCACCGGAGGAGATATTCAAGTATTATGGCAAGAGCATCGGTATCGGTGGCATCGCCATGGCTGGTATCATCGGCATCATCAAGAGCTGGGGCATCATCAAGAGTGCCGTGTCGCTTGCCGCAAGGGAGATGAAGGGAAAGGGTGACGCCACAGCCGACGTGCCTCGCACTCAGCGCGACATCTCGTTCAGGATCATCGCCATCGGTTCTATCGCCACTATCCTCATCACCTTCCTCTTCTTCTGGTTCGGAGTGATGGAGGGCAACCTTCTCTTCGCCATCGTCGGCATCCTGCTCGTGGCATTGATAGCATTCCTGTTCACCACCGTGGCAGCCAACGCCATCGCCATTGTGGGTAGCAACCCAGTGTCGGGAATGACGCTGATGACTCTCATCCTCGCCTCTGTAGTGATGGTGGCAGTGGGAATGAAGGGCACCGGCGGTATGCTGGCGGCGCTCATCATGGGTGGTGTGGTATGTACCGCACTCTCTATGGCCGGCGCTTTCATCACCGACCTCAAGATCGGATACTGGCTCGGCACCACGCCAAAGAAGCAGGAGTCATGGAAGTTCCTTGGCACCCTTGTGTCGGCAGCTACCGTGGGCGGTGTGATGATGCTGCTCAACGAGACCTACGGATTTGACAGCGGTCAGCTTGCCGCTCCTCAGGCAAATGCTATGGCGGCGGTAATCGATCCGCTGATGAATGGTGTGGGTGCTCCTTGGATGCTCTATGCCATCGGTGCTGCCATCGCCGTAGTGCTCACATTCTGCAAGGTGCCGGCATTGCCGTTCGCCCTCGGTATGTTTATCCCTATCGAACTGAACACTCCGCTGCTCATCGGCGGTTTCATCAGCTGGTATGTTTCTTCGCGCTCAAAGAGCGAGAAGGTGAACAAAGACCGCAACGAGAAGGGTACTCTTATTGCCAGCGGATTCATCGCCGGTGGTGCCCTGATGGGTGTTGTCAGTGCGTTGCTGCGCTTCTTCGGAGTGAAGTTCGACTATGAAGGATGGTGGGCAAACTCATGGTCGCAGGTTGCCGCCCTCGCTGCCTACCTGCTTCTCATCATCTATTTCGTATGGGCTACGAAGGTGAAGGAAAAGAAATAATCCCCTTACGATCTGATGACCGTTTTGGAATACACCCAAAACGGCCATCAGGTCATTTAATGTAATTTTTTTTATTGCTGTCTGCTACAACTTCTCTTTTTGAACATAAGTAAGACGGATTCATTTTTTGATGATATTGAGCTAATTATTCTTGGATTTTTGTTTGGATTTAGCAGGATTTGCAAGTGCTTGGGCACTTCCTTTTTGGTGTATAAAGGGAATTTATATACAAAAACCAGGATAAACACCTTTATTCTTTTGCGAGCCTCACGGCTTGATTCCTGTCGCACAGGTCGCCCTTACGAGAGCAAGCTCTCGACTGTCACCCTGCACGCCATGAATCGGTGACGACTATGTCGCCACCTCGCAAAAGCATACAAGCGATAAACCAAGATAAACCGGCTGCGCGGAGTAACTGTTCTCTATTCGTAATTCTGAGCCGTGGGGGAAATAATAATTATGACTACGCACATAGACATCAGCCCCCACCTAACCTTCCCCGTAGGATAGGCTGTCATAATCAGAGACACAAACAACGAAAAGCGGTTGAACAACGACATGGAAGTCGTCATTCAACCGCTTCATTTATCCCAAAACGGTCATTATGCCGTTCGGCGTTTATCCCAATTCGGTCATTATGCCGTTTGGCGTTTATCCCAATTCGAGCATTATGCCGTTTGGGGTTTAATCCTCATCGCCCCAAAGGTTGAAGCCATTGTTGTCCTTGGCTGTCTCTGGCTGCTGAGTGCCGGTCCAGAAGTTGATGCCTTTGCTGAAGCTGTAATTCTTCATCGTCACTTCATCCTTCTTGGCAGACAAGTCCTTATAGGTCTTCACGCCGATGCTCGTGTTGTTCATCACGTTCTCGGTGTGCACCTTAATCAGCGTTGTCTCTGGTGATATATATTCTTTTCTCATTTTGTCTGTCCTCCCTCAGTTTTACTTTACGATAAATTTCTTTCCGTTCACGATGTATATTCCCTTTGGCAGACTACGAGTGTCGGTGGCGTTCATCTTCTGTCCGCTCAGACTGTAGATGCCCTTTGAGGCAACCTCAGCATCATCGTTTCCGCTGATGGCGTTCCAGATGGCAGTAGTCTCGCCCTGCTCTTCAATGCCGTTGATGTGCATAGTGAGCTGCTTTGCTTCTGACGGGTTGGTAGAAGTGGAGATAATCCATGAGCGGAAAGCTCCTGCGTGAGGCTTCACTGTGTTTGTCTCCACCTTGGTTGGGTCATACAGATAGAAGCTGTTTGTTTTCGCGTCGATGAAGTAAGAATATTCAGGGAAGTCCACGTTGTCCCAAGAACCGGTGCATTTGAAACCAGAGTTCTCGATGTCAACAACTGTTTTGCTTGTCAGCGTAACGTTGTTGAAGACTGGATTAGTCACGGCCACTGATGGCTTCACGAGCACTGGAGTACCGCCTACTATCATCTGATAGAAATGTTCGAAGAGGTTGAGGTCTGTACCATCAACGTCATTGTAGTGCAACACTTTCACGTCGTTGCCGAACACGCTCTTCATCTGCTTCTGGCTTACGCTGAATGGCAATACCACAGCATACCACTTGTTGGCGCCGAATGAGCGGTTGTTGAGAGTCACGTTATACTGTTTGCCAACTTCCAACTCGTTTATCGCATCGGTGTTGTTGGCATTTCCGTCGAGAGTCACAGGAGTCACATTAGTATCGTATGTCGCATCTTTATCAAAGCAGAAACCAGAGAGGGCGAGCTTTGTTCTTGATGCGAAGAGATAGTAAGTCTTGCCAGCCTCTACAGGGAATGTATATGTCACGTATCCCTCGCTGATCAGCATATATCCGGTATGGTCGTATTCATCGTCGCCGGTCTCGCTCATGCCGTCACCCTTGAGGATATCGGCGTTGCAAGCCTCGTGTAACACGATGATAGGCTGGATGCTCGTGCCGAGAGTCAGCGCCTTGTGCTTGTCGGCGTCGGCAACAGCAGAGTTGAAGTTGATGAACTTATCGTTCTTGCCGTCGATGATATCCTGGTAGTACTTCTGCAGGTTATCCATGTATTCCTTCGTATAGAAGTTGTCATTGGAAGTATTGTTTGTCTGTTGTATCTTTGTCCAGTCTGCCTTGTTCACCTTTGATGATGTGTAGGCATACTTGGCAGGTATGCTCTTGCCAGTCTCGTCGAGGAAGTATACCGGGCGCTTTCTAATCTTTTCAGGGTATAGCTTTCCGCCGACGTTATGTATTGCTCCCTGCTGCTCCACGAATACTGTGAGCTTTCCGTTGGCTTCAGGCTCAAACTTGAAGAAGCTGCCCATTGCCGGCAGTGCGAAAGTTTTCTCGTGGAGTTTTTTGTTTGAAGCATTGCAGTGGAGATATTCAGCACCGTCGTTACTGTTTAGGCCGATGTTGCCGTCGCCGAGTTCTGACTCCACGTCAACATTTACAAACAATGCGTTGCCAGTAACGGTGTGAATAGAGCCGAGGGTGTTGGCATCGGTATTGTCGTTCTTGGAGAGAGCCTTGAAGTTGCTGCTTCCAACCTTTATGCCTCCGAACGTCATTGTCATGCCGTTCCTTCCTACTGTAGTGCCAACATTCTGTGATGTCGTTGTATTCAGATATGTAGTGATTTCGTTGAGCAGGAAGTATGTGCATGATACGGTGGCAGATTGTGTCTTTTGGCCATCGCTAGCAGTATATTCGGCGTAGGCCTTCACTGTAGAGGTCTTATTTAGCGTCAATGTCTGAGGCAACCCAGTGGCTTCAGTCCAAGTGCTTGTTTTTACGTTGTCGTAATTGCTCCCCTCCTCTATGGTATAGTATATCTTGAGTTTGCTGTCGGGATCAGATGTCCATTGCTTGTCTGAGATTGTAACGTCAAGGCTTGTAGCCACCACGGCCTTACCGCCAGGAGTGATTTCAGGGGCGTCTACAGAAGCGAGATCTGTAGAACCAGTGTTCGTGAATTTCTGCCATGCCTCCGCACTTTCGCGGTAGTTCTTTGCGTCGCTGTTGTCCACACGCTTTGTGAAGGTTCTCACTTTCACTGTGTTACCCTTAACCCAATCTATCGTCACTGTCTGAGGATTCTGGGTCAGCTTCACTCTGCTTCCATTCTCGTCGTTAGGGTTAGAGCCATCGGTGGTGTAATATGTTTCGAGAGATGTACCGGTCTGCGTCTTTGCAGTCTGATTGATTGTGAACGACAACTTTTCAGTCGTTGTGGTGCTGTTCAGAGTGATTGTAGGGTCAGATACTTCATTGAGAATCAGTTTGCCGGCATCGTCATCCTTGTAGGTGATGGTGGCGCCGTAAACGTAGAGGTCTTTTGTTGTGGAGCAATTGAATACCACCTTTTTATTGTCTGCACTCCATGTTACAGGCATTTGACAGTCCTCAACGGTAATCCCTGTTATCCCTGTTGTTCCAGGTTTTGCATTAATACCAGCTGTTGGCTTTACTTTATTACTTTTGCTTACCAGCAGGTTGACGTTGCTGATGGTGGCAGCGTTGCCGGTGATAGTAAGAGTACCTGTTCCGTTTTTGTCGAACTTGACGTATTCAGCCTGGGGGCTAGTGTTCGAGAATGTTGCCGTTATAGACTCTTCGTCGGATTTATGCACTAAGTCTTTTTTGCTTGTTTGCTTAAAGGTGAAAGTCTTGTCCGTCGTTGTCCCTTGCGCCCACGCTACTGTCATGGAGCAAAGAAAGAGAATTACGAATGTGGCGAGTCGCTGTAGCGACCTCCTGCATTTGTGCTGCTTGCTGCCGGTAGAACTCGACAGGCAAGTCGTCCCTGTTTGTAGATTCTTCATTTTTTTGTTGTTATATTAATTTATTGTTCTTCTGTTGTACCTGGTTCTCGCTTCTGATATACGTGTTGGGGGCGCCGGTGTGGGTATCGCCTCTCCGCCTTGCGCCTTCTTGTGTCATTGTGGCAATTCCTTTTTGGGGAACTGCCGTCATGACGCTGTGCTTGTATGTCGTTTTTTATGTTGTAGAGTCAGATAGATTCCCTTACCTTAGTCGACAGGTTTTTGCCTGTTTCCTTTTGGCTTACGAGTAGATTCTCTATACGTCTGTTTTGACTTACGAATGGAGTCGCTTTTTCGTCTGTTTTTGTAATTCGTTTTAGGATAATCTGTTGCAAAGTTACACAGATGAATGATACGTTATATTATCGGATGCGTTTTTTTTAACGAAAACGTTTGCACAGACGTTGTTTTTATCACGGAGATTATCGTGGTAGTGTTGTGTGGACATCGTCTTTATTATATTATGGATACATTATTATCACTGATTATTTATTTATTCTGTGGCGCTTTTCCTCTTTATATGATTTCAGACAAAACAAGATATGATTTTAGACAAAAACCAGGATAAACACCCGTCACGATGTCAAGCCCTAAGGGCTTTGGAACGCTGGCTGCATTATCCCTTTATGAGAGCAAGCTCTCAACAGGGATGCCGCAGCCTACATTCCGGTGCAGCTTCGCAGCACCTTGACATCGTGACGAGCGATAAACCAGGATAAACCTATAGTCAGTCACTGTGTTGAATATCAGCCCCCACCTAGCCTCCCCCGCTTTACTCTAATTAAACAAGTTTCTCTCGTTATTTTTCGAGTTATTTTTTGTTAAAGGTTCTCGGGTCGTGCTGTATATAGCAGGGGTCATATTTTTCGTTCT
>OJKP01000098.1_pt1 | contig 71995 bp, 65 predicted proteins | sample 1596521 | NCBI WGS metagenome assembly OJKP01 (sample SAMEA4350130, study PRJEB24818) | metagenome | biome: human; feature: gut; material: faeces | place: Denmark | collected 2013-09
TAACATTCTCATTGCGATCGTCGACGTTGGCTTTCGTAAGATTAAAGTTTATTATTTCACCTTTTTCGTTGCATAGCAGGTGTAGCTTGAAGCCTATGTACCACCCCATGGTGCTTTTACCCTTTGTAGCAATATCCTTGAAAACTTTCATGCTGTAAAAGCGCTTGTTGTGTATAACAAGAATGCACGTACTATCAACCAAACTATTACCTGTGCATTTACCGAACACTGCTAATTTTAAGAACATCGTCATTGCAACGAAACAACGAGGCATAACCTCTATAAAACGATTGTATGAAAAGGTTTTAGGAAATAAATCTTTCCACACTGTTCGTACACAATACAGATAATAGTGCTTAAAATTGCGGTAAGAATTAAAGTGGAAACAAATCAGTATAGTGATGACTTCTGCATCAGACATCATACGCTTGCGGTGCCTTTTGGGCGCATTATCACTATTTGGAAGTACTTTTTTTGCGAATTCTTTCTCAAGTTCTTTACAAAAGTCGTCTGCGATACAGAAAATTTCAGTAATTTTGTCCTTGCTAATCATTAGTAATTTGTTTTTTGTTTCACTATAAAGTTACTAATAATCAATGAATTAGCAAAGGGTAAAACGAACTATTTTAACTCGTTTTACCCTATTTTTTTACGCAATCCTTATCCCGAACTCGCGTTAATAGTTTTATTGATTCCATGATGCAAAGCTACTCAATATGCATGATATAAGCAAGCCTCTTTTTACCATCATACCAACCGGAAATATCCGCTGCCCCCTCTTTCTCACAAAATGTCATAAAAAAGAACCGCCAGCAACCAACAACAACTGTTGATTATCAGCGGTTTCTAATCATTGTCGGGGCGACGGGATTCGAACCCACGACCCCCTGCTCCCAAAGCAGGTGCGCTAACCGGACTGCGCTACGCCCCGCTATTCAAAGTGATTTATTCCTTGAAAAGCGGTGCAAAGATAATACTTTTTTTTGAAAAGGCCAATAGTTCAAGAAAAAAATCTATTTAACGCAATCCTTATCCCGAACTCTACCTAATAAGACAGATGTGTGCAGATAAGATGTATCTACTTTGCCACATATTCCAACATACATTCAATAATAGCAGCAAAATCCGTTTCTTCTTCTCTGCCCGACCACTTAAACAAACTGCCTCTTCTTCCTTTGCCCGTTTCCTCATCAATTATCACATCTTGACGAGAATAACTACCGCCATTTTCTCGATAATAGATAGAAACACCTGTATGCTGTCTTTCATCTTGTACCAAAAGCATATATGGAGCGAAATAGGCATAAAAATCATTAGGACTTTTCTTATAGACATTTTTAGCAATGTCTCCCATCCCATCATCAGACCATCCTAACCGCCTCATAACTGATAATACTCTAAGCATTACTGGGCACAGCACTATCGTATGCCCATTATAATCAACCGTTACACTGTCTTGTTTCTTTTCTTCCGTTATAATCGCATGTACGACATCACGGATTGTTTTACTGTAAAAGTAGTCTTTTCCTATAAGGTCTCGTAATAGAGGAACAGGACATTCTGTAATAACGGCCAATTGTTCAAATATGTATTTTGCACGTTCCTCTTGAAGCGAGTAGTTGAATGGTATGCTTGACAGGAACTTGCCAATGTATCCGCTGAAGTCTGTTTCTCTACCATAGAAATGTTTGAATATTTTTCTTACATTTGAATAATCGCACACAAGGACTATATTATCAAGATTAAATTTGTTACCAACAAGAGAGCAATCAGGCTTTACGAAACTCTTATAACAATAATCAATATGGGCAGAAAAAACATTGAGTATTCTGAACAAGTGTGCTGGATCTATTCTGTCTAGATCTTCTACTACTAGAACAACTTCTTTATGGGTACGTTGCTTGTAATTTCCAATTGACCTCTTAATGATAGCAGTTATAATGTCATCCTCATAAATTGTATTGTTGTCAACCTTACTTAGAAAGTCGTCCAAGAGGGCATTTTCGTCATAATTCACTTTGAACTTTTCAAACTTGACTTTCATGTCCTTAAACAGTTTCAATGTCTTCATACAACTCATTATTAACGGCTTGTATTCATTGGGAACCGCAATGGCAGACAAGTAAGAAAGCAAATCTGAAAGTAGAGACTTACCATTGTTTTGGAGATAAAACCATAAGGCTATGTCGTTAGGAACAACGACTTGGTCACTTATCATACTATTCAACATCAACTGAAACAATATATCCCGTTTGATTAGACTGAATATGTCCTCATTTGATGCGACTTGATAGTTGACAGGATATATGGTAAGAAACATGAAGTGTTCACTGACAAAATCTGTCTTTTTATATTTGTCCAAGAAATAGGATTTTCCGTCACCAAACTTTGATGAAAGTATCGTTCTTGGATTTACCTTCATATGCTCAAAGAACCCTTTTACAGCACTATCTATAGGAATGACAAAATCCATTTACTCCTCTATTTTTGATTTCACAAATGAATAAGACTCAGCAACCTCTTCTCGTTGCCAATAACTTGAAATGTTAGAAAGACCATTACTGCCACCATTGCTTAATATTCGCTGATTCAAGAAATTCACATAGACACGTCCATCCTCATTTTCTACAAAGGCAATGGCATCTGTGTTTATGTATATCGGATTTCCGTTATGTTTGATGTGTAGTTCAATGAAGTGTGCCATAGTTTTTTACTTTATTTATGGACGAAGGCGTATTTGTGCAGATTCCAATTTTTCAATAACAAAGCAACTGGGCAAAGCTCTTGTAATTCGCATCTTTTCCAAGGTTGTTTAAGACAAATATCAGAAGTTGGATTTTTTCCGAATTTAGGATATCATGGAAAAATAGAGCAAAATCAGAATCGCTACAAGTATTCAGGTCTATCATACTGTCAACTTTCAATCTCATTTCAAAGAAAGCTGGATAGTATTCACCTGCATTACCACTTGGTTGTTTGTATATCATAATCCTTTATACGCTCCGTCTTTCGCCTCAAATATCACGCTCGGCTCTATTACTTCCACCGTGTGCCATGCTCCTTTTTGGTATCTGACATCCATACTTTGCCTCTGCTGGGCAAAGAATGAATGCGTTGTACCTCGCGATACTCTACTTTTCGTGTTACATCCTGCGCATCTATAGCCATAGGCAAGGCTTTAGGTGCATCCTTCTCGTATGTCACTACCTCCTCATATATCACTTCATCCATATTTCCACACAAGCAGACAACTGTTTCTGTAGTATCTTCATGTCTATGGATAGGTACAACCGTACCAGGAAGTAATGCAATCAACATACGCTGACTATTATCAGCTGAAGATGTGCGCAAATCAAAACTCTGACGCTATCTTGGATTCATAGTGGCTTGTTCAAATAGCTTGCCTAAAAAGTCTTTATCAAATTCCATTGTCATTAATCATTTGGTAGGTGATGCGCCTTTCTTGGCACAAATAAATATTTGCAGAATTGCCAAACGGCATACATTAATCTTCTCATCGTTCTGTGACAATAACCTTGAATGTCTCAAATATAAGTTTGATGTCATACCAAAACGAGCTGTTCTTCACATACTCCAAGTACAGCTTTATCTTCTCCTGCATAATCACATGGATATAGTAATCCTCAGGATCCTCAGCCTTCTCCATCAGTTCGTTCTCGTTGCGGAACTTTATACTTGCTGGGTCAGTAATACCAGGACGAACATCCAACACATGCAACTGTTCAGGAGTCCAATAATTTACATAATGACGCACCTCAGGACGAGGACCAACCAAACTCATATCCCCAATAAATACGTTTATAAGCTGGGGAAGTTCATCAAATTTATATTTACGGATATAATATCCAGAACGTGTAACACGAGGATCACGGCCACCAATGGTTACTAATGAGCCCTTATCTGCTCCTACACGCATAGAACGAAACTTGAATATTCGGAAATCTTTGTTTCCACGTCCCACACGCACCTGTCTATAAAACACGGGACCTTTAGAATCAAATTTAATCCAAATAGCCAATATTAGAAATAATGGACTTAAAACAATTAATCCACAACCAGAAGCAACTATGTCAAATAATCTTTTCATACTTTTAGGGTAAGAAAAACCTGAAGATAAAGATATTGTCTTCACCTCCAGGTCTATGATAATTAAAGATTAAAGTTCAGATACTATTTCTACAAAATTCTCTATTACATATTCCAAGTCCTCATCCGTCATCTTCGTGTTCAAAGGCAGAGTAATCTCATTCTCAAACATGTGGAATGCATTAGGAAAATCTTTGATGTCGAAGCCCAACTTCTTATAGGCAGTCATCATAGGCAGCGGTTTGTAGTGAACGTTGGTAGCAATTCCACGCTCCGCCATCATTTCTATCACCTTGTTTGTTTCCTCACGAGTCTTGCCCAATAAACGAACCAAGTACAAGTGACCAGATGAAATATGCTCCTCATCATAATGATTCAGCACAGCCACGTTCAAAGGTTTCAATGCCTCATCATAACGCGCAATCATCTTGCGTCTACGCTCCAACATACCCTTATAACGCTGCATCTGTATCAGTCCAATAGCAGCCACCACATCCGTCATGTTACACTTATACCAAGTGCCGATGATGTCATACTCCCAAGCACCAAGTTTAGTCTTAGCCAGCGCATCCTTATTCTGCCCATGCAGACTCAGCAACTGCGCCTTGCGATACAGATTCTCATTCCAAGTCTCGTCCTCTATCTCAGGCACACCGCTGAAAGCATTCTCCGCGTCCTTGTCCAGTTCCTTCACTACCCTTTCATTGCCGAAAGGCAGATTCCATGTCAAGGCACCTCCTTCAGCCGTAGTAAAGTTTTTCACTGCATGAAAAGAGAAAGACGAAAAGTCTGCAATCGAGCCAACCATTCGTCCCTTTCGTTGCGCGCCAAAAGCATGAGCAGCATCACAACATATAGCAATACGTCCGAGTTTCTTCTGTAAGTCAGTCTTTGGAATGAAGAAGTTCTTCTTACTCTCTACAATGCTAAACAACCGATCGTAGTCGCAAGGAATACCGGCTAAATCAACGGGTATAATAGCTTTCGTGTGAGGCGTAATAGCCTTTTCCACAGCCTCATAGTCCATTTCAAGACAACCTTTTTGTACATCTACAAACACGAGCGTAGCCCCCACGTGTTCCACAATCGAAGCACTTGCTGTGTAAGTATAAGCAGGCACAATAACCTCATCACCCTTGCCCACGCCCAGCAGACGCAAAGCCATTTCGCCACAAGCCGTTTGCGAGTTCAAACACACAGCCTTGTCTACGCCAACAAACTCAGCTACTTCTTTTTCTAACTTCTTTGTGCGCGGTCCAGTTGTTATCCAACCAGACAAAATGGCATCACGCACTTCATTAGCCTCCCCCTCCGTCATATCAGGCGGAGAGAAAGGCACATTACGCAATTTCATTGTCATAATATGTGTATATGATTAAAGAAAATTTATTACAAACGAATTATTACCTTGGATAATTTATTTTTCTTGTCTTTGCAAACAAAGAAGACCTATTCGGTTATGCACTATAAAAGTCGAATTGATTAAAATCTTTAAGAATAGGCTTCACGTGGTTTAGCCATTGATTGTTTGCACTTCTATAAATACCCCTTATACTTTCTCCATCCCCAATGCCACAATTTCCAAAATGGAGACCACAGCACCTCCTGCGGATAATATTGCACGAATCTCCAATTACGCTTAAATTGCGCTATTCCTCTTTTTAATTTCTTCTGTTTGTCTACATGATCTATGCGTTTGTCGTATTGCCCGAAGTTACCAGCAATCATTATTTCATCTAATAGAAATTTTCCATAAGGCAGATTTACAGGACACAATAACAAACTGTCATCTATATTAAGGACCTTCTTCAGAACATACATTACTGCCCCCGCAAAATTTCGCATACCTAAATAACAGATATTGTCGTACGCATTCTGCCTTTGTGATATATTACTTCCCTTTAATATATAAAAGTAATCTATCAATTGTCTCATGCCAATTCCCTCTGAAAACTGATGGCGATATATATGCATTAATGAGAAAACTAAGTTGAAATCAATATCAGAGCGTACAAATCTTGCAGAATCATCAAAGTTGCTAAATTGAGAATTGGCCATCGATTTTGTCCACTTCTCTAATCGCTTAGCATAGAAATAATTAAATGAATAGCTTGGAGTGAAATGAATCTCGACTGGCACATCTTTGAAGAAATCCATTTCGGAATGTTGTACATCAATACTTCTAATATTCACACCACGTTTACGTGCAAAATCAATCACACTATCTCGATTTCCCTCTACCCACATATCAATATCACCGCATTGACGATACAGAGGTCTTGGATAGAGCAAGGATGTACCCTGTCCCTTTAGCACACAAGTTCTAAATCCTGCAGAATGGAACAAATCCGTCAGCTCAACGCATCTTTGATTCTGTATCTTGTTTAAAGTCTTAATTTTCTCTACCACTCCATACCACTGAAACAAAAGTTCCTTTTGCGGTACCTGATCCTTAGGTAATCGCTCTATACCTTGAAACACGATACCCGCCAATGAATGCTTAATACAGAGTTTATATATTTCACACCATTCTTTATCAGATAGTACATCACAAAAAGTGTCCTCAAGCTCTAAAGAAAAGCGTAGCAGTTTAAAGAAATACGTTTCCATCCTCTTACCTTATTTTATATAGTATTTTCTTGATAAAAGTGGGAGAAATCGTCATTAGAGCCATGGCTATAGCAAACAGATTAGCGCTGATATCATAACCCATCATCTTATTAATTTCCACACGAGATTTTACCATCTGCTTAGCTCGTTTCCACCCAGTCCTTCGATTATAAAAATCTTTTGCGACTCGAAATTCCAATACTATTTCTGGCAAATTCGCAAATATACAGCCATTCATAAATCCATCAAACCAAAGCATTGTATCCTGGTTCTTTCTGTATTCAGGTCTATAACCTTTTGCTTTATCGAAGTATCGCCTACGGAAAAAAGACGCTGGATGCGCTAATGGATCACGGTATCTAAAGAATCTACGACACGCTTCATGTGTCAAAGGGTAATCAACCCTCTTTCCTGTTTTCTCACCATTTTCATCAATTTCCTCAATAGAACCTCCTACAACATCTACTTCTTGGTGAGATTGCAAGAAAGCCATCTGCTTTTCAAATCTATTCCCTACACATATATCATCAGCATCCATTCGAGCGAAATACTCAAATCCTTGACTTTCTGCTACTGCTATTAAATCATTGAGCACACATGCCAATCCTCTATTCTCAAGAAAACGACACACACAAAATGGGGGATGTTTCTCACATTCGTCAATCTTATTTTTCAACTCACCATCAACAGGCCCATCAACCCCTAAAAATATGGTAAAGGCATTATAAGTTTGAGTCAGTAGCGATGCGATTGTTGCAGCCAGAAACTTTGGATTGTCCTTTTTATATACAGGTAATAATACTGCTATCTTTTCCATATTGTTTATTAGTTTAATATAATTATAATTTCACAACATACAAACCTCGATATCCTTCGAAAGTACCATCAAAACAAATAGCCTTACCATCTTGTCTCCAACGTGGGTGCAAATCACAGCGTGTATCGTTATCATATTTAAAAGGTGAGAACACTTTTGCCACAACCTTTATATTTAGACCTTTAACATCATTGTCATTAGCTATTTTTATTTCTTGAACTCTGCGCTTGTCAGGATATGAATCAAATACAACCATACTATTGTGCAAAGGAGAATAACTTGGATGCCCATCATTACTGATACAAGCCCAAAGATGAGTGTACTCTTTAGTTTTATCTTTCATCAGATAATATCCCGTTCCGCTTTCATGTTTATTCTCAAAAGCAATTATTTCCTCGTCATTCTTCCAATAGCAATGGCTCACCATGTCGTCGTCGCTCAATACATACATATCTGAGCCATCGACATTACATGTTACTAAACGGGTATACTTTCTTTGACCACAGAACCAACGGTACAACACCATAAATCGCTTACCATTTGGCGAAAGCATCAAATGGTTCACCTTATGCACACTTCCCTCCTCCTTCATTTCGTGTCGAGGCTCAAAGTTTGCGAAGTCTGTATATTTCAACAAGTCTGTTGTCTTTCCCGTTTCAATGTCTATTTTCCATACGGCAGTAGCATTAGGCAAAGCCACACCCTTTGTTTTCTCTGGCAGTCCGGCATATCCATAACCCAATCGCAGACTATGCAGGCGAGAGAAATCCAAACTCAAACCAGTCTTGCCATCGGCAGAAACAGTATAACAAGGCATTGGCAGAACTCGCTCTTCCATCGTCTCCACGTTAAGTATCACAGAGCAATACTTACCCTCACGCATATCATTATACAATATGCGAGACTTGAAATCAGGTCCCAACCATTGTGCCATACATCCTTGCTGCACATTCCAAGTGTGCGTAGTTGCTATATGCTTTACCTTATTGCCGTCCTTAGTGTCGATAAGCAGGATATCTGCTGTACCCAAAGGGTCTGGCTCACTCCAAGTGTCCTTAGCCCTCATGCAAATCATATATCGCATAGTGGCATCCCATGGCGACTTGTCGTAGTAACCAAAGAAATATTCATGTGAAGGGTCGTCAGGCGACACCTTCACAATATTGCCCTCCGACTTTATCTTCTTACTCACAGCATAACAACCCAACTGGTATGCACGCTTGATATATTTCTTAACACCAGGAACTTTGTTCAACTGGTAGTTTACTTTCTGCTCTAAACTCATAAAAATGAAGGTAACTATTAATTATTCAACTTTCCTTTAAGAAGCGACAAAACTGATTTTGTCGCTTTAAAATTTATAGCAAATAGAATCGATAAAATTTTTCTGCTCATTGGTATAGGAGCTTTCAATAATAATGGTAAATTATGCCTGTGTTCATTCACGAGTTTCTTGACAATCTCTTTTTCGCTTAATGAATTATCTCCTATTCCCCATACAGCAATCCTACTAAGTAAAGAGAAAGCAGTACGTGCTTTCTTTACCTTGCCTAAGAAAGCTATATTTCCATACGTTTCCGATTGGGTGAGATTAAACAACTCCTCAGCAGCTTCATACAGCTGGAAATCTCTTGCTTTTAGTTTTCCTGAAGAGATACTGTTGCCTTCTTGCCAGTAGAAATAGCATATTTTATTTGTAACTACCCATTCTTTGCAATCCCTAAGCACTTTATACTTGTAATCAATATCTTCATTTATCTTTCCTTCTCTAAATTTATATCGTTTTGCTGTAGGTGCCTCGAAGAGGCACCTACACACAGAAAAGCCTCCGCTTTTCCGTGTGGAGGTATCCAGATAATAATCAAGAATGTCCTTGTCTTTATATACATTTATAATTTCCTTTGGTTGCTCAAAATCGATATTTTCAATGCTTGTCAATTTTACATCAAACTGTATAGCATTAGCATCTTTATATTTACCAAGCAAAGCTATACAGTACTCATAAGTATCTTTTGCAATCCAATCGTCACTATCCAGAAATGTGACATAATCTCCTGTAGCTACAGACAGTCCTGTATTTCTTGCACAAGATAATCCACCATTTTCACGATGGACTGTTTTTATACGCACATCGTGCGAAGCCCATTCATCACACATCTTTGGACAATTGTCAGGACTACCATCGTCTACAAGAATTATCTCTAAATTTTTATACGTTTGGTTTACTACAGATTCTACACATCTGTCAAGATATTTCTCCACTCCATATACAGGAATGATAACTGATATTTTTGCCATACTTTAAATCATATTAAATATTTTGTATTCATAATTGGAAGCACGGCATTATATAGTTATCCTATTAAATCCTTTAGTTTGGTCAAGAACCAAACCAATAGATATAGCCTATGTCTGAGCATCCACCCAACAATCATGGCTTTTGTGCTCATATTGGCTTTATCTATCGGATATTCATTATTTATAGCTTCGTTCAGTTGCCTCCTGCATATCTTAACCTTTGTAAGATAGTCAGAAAATGAGTATTTTTTTGCAAGACAATTTGCTGAAACTGCGGATGCTGTAAGAAGGAAAGCATTGATAGTATTTGCGAACTCTGGATAAAGTTGCATTTCCATAACTTTATCTTTCATAGCTATAGCCACTCCACCCCAAGGATCATCTACTTTTAAATGAGATTGGCTTTCCCCTCTTTGTACATAATTATAAAGAGGTTTTTCTATAAACGCTACAGACTTAGCATACCATAATACTTGAAAACTATAAAGTGCTTCCTCGCCGATTTTATGTTTTGTATACTTTACATTATTTTCTCGTAGAATATTTATTTTCAAGGCCTTTCTTACCCCCCAATCAATTCTGCCTGTCATTTGACGACGCAGAATTACATCTTTGGAAAGTTTTTTGTTCTTTGACATATATTCTTCCTTAAGCACATGTCCATCCTCATCAACATCACGAACGTTGATAAAAACAACATCTTCATCATGTTTCGAAAGGAGTTGAAAATAATCCTTTTCTATATAATCATCTGAATCGATGAAAACTACATAGTTGCCTTTAGCTTCTGCAATACCAGTATTGCGAGCAATGCCTGGTCCTTGGTTTTCTTGGTGTATCACACGGATACGAGAATCTACTTCGGCATATTTCTTCAATATACCGAAAGTATTATCTCGAGAACCATCGTCTACTACTATTAGTTCCCAATTTGAATATGTCTGTGCCAATACACTTTCTATACATTTTCCGATGAACATCTCAGAATTATAGGCAGGAACAATCACTGAAATCATTTGTTCTTTCATTTTTCTATTTTCGTTAATGAGTTATGATTCTTGCAGGGCATCCTACAGCTGTTGCATTTTCAGGAACATCTGTAAGCACTACTGCATTAGCACCAATCTTTGCTCCCTTACCAATATGAGCATTGTTTAATATAACAGCCCCTGCTCCTATCATGACATCATCCTCTATTACTGTTGTTTTGATTTTATCCGCCTCTGCTATAGTTACATGTTGGTTGATTGTCACATTTTTTCCTATAATAACATTACGACCGATAACAACACATATCATACCATGTGGCATTATAATAGGTGATTGTATAATACAACAGTTACCTTTCTTACCTATACCTGTTGTGCTATTTCTTTTGGACTCAATCCTACGTAGATAAAGCATTGCAAAAATGCGTTTTACCCCCCCCATTTGTTGCACTTTCAAACGAAGCCACCAATAGAGAGGATAATTCATATCATACTGATACCAATGTAATAGTTTCTTTATGGACATGTACTTAAACATCTTTTATGAATTTATTCCACTTGTCAAAAATCACTTGATTCGTATGTGTTTCCCCTAAATGTCTTGCTTCCTTTGCAACTCGTTCTGCAACATCAGGGTTATCCAACAAATACGACATTTTATCTGCTAAAGTATTTACATCTCTTACTGGTACAATAAAACCATTCTTACCATCTTCTATTAGAGTTCTTGCTCCTCCAGGTCTGCAATCAGCCGAAATACAAGGTAAGCCTAAAGACATTGCTTCCATAAGCGCATTAGGCATTCCTTCATAATCAGAAGGTAATACAAAAAGGCGTGCTGTACGAATACAGTCGAATATATTTTTTTGACTCGGATGTAATGTTACTCTTACTTCCATACCCAATCTATTTATTTTATCCTGCAATTCGTCATGCATATCTCCATCTCCGTAAAAATCAAGATGAATATTAGGATATCGCGAAGCTAACTTGCAGAAAGCATCAAGCAATAAATGGGGATTTTTCTGATGATGTAATCTACCTACTGTTACAATCCTATTATCCCGTTTCTCTGCTATCGGATATTTATCTTGCGGAACTGTCACAGAATTATGAATAACGATAGCCTTTTGTTTCTTTCCGATATTGAAGAAATCTCTTGCTCCTTCAGATTGGAATACTAAGGCATCTACATGTTGACATGTATAATTCCTTACTATCCCTAAGATTCCAGAATATTCACTATCATAAGGGTCTCCACGTTCTGAATAAAGAATCTTGCCACATTTACTCTTTCCTACAAGAAGTGAAAAATATGCGCCTTGTAAATTATAGTTTATAGTTACATCTGGCTTTATATTCTTTATTGTTTTTTTAAAAGCAAGAAAACGCTTGATTATTCCAAATTTACCATTATCTTTCCCTGATAAATTATAAACCCTTACATTTTCAGATATAGGATAGGGAGACTTAAATTCATTTAGCACAATCATGTGCACCTCATGCCCTCTTAACGCCATTTCATTAGAGAGCATTATAATTTGACGCTCAGCTCCTCCTGCTCCATGAAGATAGGCTATTGTTGCAATTTTCATAAGTAACTATTTTTATTATAGACTAATAACACATTATTTTATTTGTTTTATTAACTCTTTCGTAAAAATCCTAGCCCCCTTAGCATTCAAGTGACCAGTATCATACCATAATTCATCTTTTGCAAGAAAAAGCTTCATTTGGGAATCATTTATAAAAGGAATTCCATATTCTGCAGACAGTTGCTGAAGACAAGAAATAGTAGCACTACTGCCAACATATCTGTTAAAAGATGGAGAAATACACATAATAAGTTTTACACCTTGCTTCTTTGCTCGCAATATTAAAGTTTTGAGGAGTCGAACTTTTACAGGTATAAGAACCTGCCCTTTTAAAACATCATCTTTACAATCAATTTTTCTACTTTTATCAGCAGAATCATGCGAAAGGAAACCAAAATTCCCTGAATCTTTCATATCCATAGCCCTCAATATACGACTAGCAGTTCCATTGTATCTGTAGCTATTTATCCATAACTGATACTTAAGGCTTGGATCTTGAAGATCAAGAATTTCCTTTACACGGAAATTATTATAATAATAAGGATATAAAAGGCTCAAATTCTCGGGAGTATCATCAACTAAATCTTTCAACTGAAAATCCCAAATAACAACTTTAGGCGTATATCTGTCCATGATGCAGTTTAAAGAGGTTGCTATGTAATAAAACAACTGACCATCAACACCACAATTGAAAACGCTAAAAGAGGGGAAAGAATCTTTTAAAACCTGACAGTCATAGTGAGCTTCTGCCCTAGATGACCCTATTACAATTAAATCAGATTTAACCTGATTTATTACATACTCAGACTTTGCTACACGCTCTCCCTCACAAGGCATTCGCTTGATAGCCCAATCAAAGAATTTTCCAACTCCAAAATCAAATAATAGGAAGCAAAAAATGAAGCCTGCCAATATTATACATATCTTTTTAATATCATTCATTTTTTTCAAGTTTAGAACTGAAAGTAAATAAATTGACTACTATCTAAAACTCCAAAAAGTATAATGTAAATTGCGAGGAAAGAACTTGATACTATTGAAACTACTTTATTATCAGAAGATAAAAGTTTCATACTAGGCTTGTACTCATCAGCAAAATCTTTAATTACTAGAATTACAAGCGATAACATACCAAACAACATCGCCATAGGAGATAAAAATGGTTTGCCAGGACAATTAAAAATCTTAATGATAGCAATAAAAGCATCAGTAATTGTATTAGCCCGGAAAAAAATCCAGGCAATATTTACAAGGAGAAAGACCAATGATATCTTTATTACCTTTGACCACCAATGATGATATTGAAGTTCCCCAAAATACTTTTTATATAAAGCCTCCATAATTTGATATAATCCATGAAGTGCTCCCCACAAGACAAAAGTCCATGCAGCTCCATGCCATAGACCACTTACCAGAAAAACAATCATCAAGTTTAATAAATATCTGGCATAATTTACACGAGAACCGCCAAGAGGAAAATAAAGATATTCCATAAACCAGGATGACAAAGCAATATGCCATCTTTTCCAAAACTCCTTGATAGAAGTAGAAAAATAAGGACGCTTAAAATTTTCAGGTAAATTAAAGCCAAGAACTTTTGCACATCCTAAAGCAGTCAGTGAATAGCCCGCAAAATCTCCATATATCTGAAAGGTATAGAAAATAGAAGCAATCACTATAGAAAAACCATTGTGACTAGGAATATTATTAAATACTGAGTCAACATAAGTCCCTAGACGATCTGCAACACAAAGCTTCATAAAATATCCCCATAACATCATCTTCAAACCAGATATCACATTATCATATGCCAACGTATGTTTTTCTTTTAACTGAGGTAGAAAAACTTTAGCCTTTTGGATAGGACCTGCAAGTATAACTGGAAAAAATGAGACATACAAGGCATACGTAAGAAGATTATGCTCCGCACGTACCGAACCTCTATAAACATCTATAATATATCCAGCAGCCTGAAAAGTAAAAAAAGATATACCAATAGGTAATAATACTTTTAGGTAAGGAACATCCCATCTCAATCCACAAACAGACAATAACTCAGAAAACGAGTCATTAACAAAATTATAATATTTGAAGATAAAGAGACTACTAAAATTGAGCAAGAGACATAGAGTCAAAATCTTTCTCTTTGATTTTGTTTTGTTTACCCTCTCTAACCCCCATCCAGAAACGAATGTTAAAACTGTAATTATAGCAAGTAATATGCCATATACAGGATTTAAATTAAGATAAAAGTAATAACTTGCAATAAGAAGCCAAGTATTAGTCAGCGTTTTACCCCCCCCAATGAGCAAATAATAAACTATTGCTACAATTGGAAAGAAAACTAAGAATTGAAAAGAATTAAAAAGCATCGTTATCAGCTTAATATAATATTATTAAATACTTCTCGTAAAAAAATCACAATTATACTGTAATCTTGATTAATTGTTTCTCAAGAGCATATTCTTTCAATGTCTTTCCTTTATAATATAGAGATGCCTCTTGAAAAACATTTCTTATCAAATCATACAGTTTTTCTATTGACTCCTTTGTAGGAAATGTAGGACTTCCGCCTGGCATAAGTTCAGAAGAATGAAGCATAAACATAATATAATCATCATCTGACTCATATATTTTATGCATCAAATACTTCATTTCTTCTAAATTATGACCATTAGGTCTTAACCAGAAATCCTGTCCAAATAGAGTATGTTTACCCCATCTTAAGATATCCTTTATTCCTAAAGCTTTAAAAAAGCCTTTTCTAAAATGACGTGTAGAGACAGGTATCTCCAGCAGTTGTTTCTGACTATCCAAAAAATAAGGTTTTGTTGGACTTAGAGAATAATCTGAGCCCATACTATCATGCGAAATACCCTTGGTAGCAGACCAATCAACACCTGGAGTTACAGAACAATCAATTTTATAACCATATTTTATCAATAACTGCTCATAACGTTTATCCATAGCCCATCTACCAGCACGATGTGTAATAATCTTTTGGTTAAAAGTATCTTCTAACAGTTTGGTTTGATAAGCTATCTTCTGTTCCATAACATCATCAGGATATTCTATAAGATATGGGAAGTTGCGAGGAAAATCTACAGAAGGATCATTTCCTATAGGCGGATTGTTTACAGCATGTAAATGCATACCAACCTCGCAAGTTCCTTTAGTTAGACCAATTTTGGCTAGTTCTACAAAATTCTTATCTATAGCCATTTCGTAATTTGTAAGATACACCGGCTTAAAACCATATTCTTCACAAATATCTTGAAATCGACCTAAATATTCGGCATTATGAGAAGTTACCGAATCTCCATACTTCCACTGCCACAGATTATCACCTTCTGTATCTATAGTAATTATAAAATTTTTCATATTTTCTTTTCTATTGCTTGATGATAAAAAGTCATTAACTTTTTTATTACATTATTTGTATCATATATCTCTATTTTTTCTGTATGTTTTTCGGGTTTATTATTTCTATATACTATCATATTTGCCCAATCTGTAGGAGTTGCATCTTTACTCATCCGCCAAACCTTATCTGTTACTACAGCATCGGCAGGAATTGCCTGAGATATAATGCAAGGTAACCCTGCAGCTTGAGCTTCTATAAGTACTATACCAAGACCTTCATACAATGATGGGAAAATAAAAAAATCCATGGTATGAAGAATTTGAGGAATATCAGAACGTACTCCAAGAAACAAAACATAATCTACTATACCTTTTTTTTTGCATAAACATTTAATTTTTTCATAATCCGGACCATCACCCACAAGTATAAGTTTCGAATTTGCTATATTTTTTTTGAGTTCAATAAATGTATCAATAATCAAAGGATGATTTTTCACCTTTAAAAAGCGTCCTATGTGCCCAAGTACAAATTCGTCATCTTTGATTGCTAGCATTTTTCGATATTCATTTCTACAATCTATTCTATACTTAACTAAATCAACACCATTAGGCAATACCAGAGAATCTGTACACTTAAATATTTTATCCGAAATTTCCTTCATCTGCTTGTTTAGGCAAATCTTCTTGATATTGAAAAGACGATAACAGAATCTATCAATATATCTATTTTTACCATAAGAAGTTTTAGAAGGGTCACTATGCAAAGTATGAAATACTGCAGGAATTCTTAGGCCTATAATAGCCAAACTAACAACCCATACAATTGCAAGATGCATGTGAAGCACATCAGGATTGAATTCTTTAATAACCTGACGGATTTGCAAAATTTGAACTAACCTTCCTTTTATACTATTGTCTTGTATATCTTGATTCAAATACTTAACTGGTAAACCTTCCTTATCTATCATATTTTCATAAAGACGATGACCGTTTGATGAAAGAGAAACAAGAAGAATGTCTTCTGTCATTTTCATTTTTCGCAGATAAGTTAACACAACCATCTCTGCACCACCAGTTTGGAGATCTGGTATTATATGTAAAATACGCATTATTAATTATATTTGTTTTAAACTATTATTCACTTTAAGACAAGAAACGACTATAGGAAAAGAAAAAAATATTACTACATTATAAGGGCTATCAACATATTGTCTTTGGTAAAATGATAACAGAAAGGCGAAAAAGAAAAGTAATGATTCTTTTTTTTCTATATGGTATAGCTTACACTTCGAGAAATAATATTTGGAATACGCCCAAAACATAAGAACACATCCAACTATACCAAATTGATAGATCCATACTATAGCCCCTGCTACACCTTTTTCAAGATTAAGATCCTGATGAGAAAGATAACCATTTCCAAACCATAAACTGCCATTTTCGAAAGACGATATAAATGCAGCAGTCATAATATAAGAACTTCTATTATCTCCATGTGTTTCTGAATTGAATAATCGGTTTAGAATTAACTCATCTATAAAACCTCTAAAGAAATAATAAAAAACAAATAGAAACAACAAACTAGCTACAGCAAACTTCATACTCTTAATGTTTGAAATAAACTTCAGAAATGCTAGAACATAAAAAGCCAAAGAAAAAGACAACATACCCGCAATCCAGAATATACACCCCAACCATTTATTAGGCCCCTTGAGAGGTAACAAATATATTAAAAAGCCACAAATTGTACCTATAAAACCAGGTTCTTCCGTCAAACATTGAAATCTAACAAAAGTATCCCCATCCGTAAAAAGATTAAATAGGCCTTGAGTAAATGTTCTTGAATAAATATTATCTTGAAATCGAAGAACGGTACCTAAATTTATAGATTTTCCTATAAATACAAAAAGTACATACTCCAACATTCCCAACATAACTATTATTCCCATAATCTTTACAAACAAATTAAATATTCTGAATTTGTAATCATCACGCAAGCTAATAAAACACGACATATAAAATAAAACCAAGAACGTAGCATTTGAAGGCGTCTTTCCATTAATTAGAGAAGAATAACCATAAAAAAACAAATATGAAAAAAGAACATACATACTATATCTCATATTTGACTTATCAAATATCGTTGTACTTATTAAATATACCAATAATGTCCAGACAATAAATATGGCATAAAATAGAGCACCAATTCTATCATTTGAATATACAGAAAAAGGTGCTAAACAGCTCCAAAGAACCATAAACACAAAGTATAATATATACTTATTTGTGCGTGTATTTTTTTGCAATATCATAATAAATGATTGGATTTTAGTAACTATACTTTCTCAAATTCATCTTAAATAAGACATATTTAACTAATGCCTTTATTCTTCCATTTGTTGTATAGTCAAAATATTCTTTTAATATTAAAGATATTCCGCCTTCTACATAGTCTTTCCAAAAAGAGTTCCTTTGAACATGTGGCTTACTTGGTGCAAAGGCATTACCTTGTTTTTTGATTACCTCATCTATCGAAACTTCAAGGATTTCCGTTGTCGGTAATAATTTCAATATCTTTTCAGCTTTCATATTATGCGTTATAGCCATTGAACACCCCTTGTGATCATCGAAGTCTGGTCTAAAATTCTCTATACCCCAAAAATCCCCCATAGTTATGTCCGCTGGCTTATCAACCTTTGTATAAGGACAACTATGACAATAAGTACGAAGACACAAATTCGAAAAGAAAATTCGTGGCCAAATACGAGCAAGTAACGAAAAATCTTCATGGTATTTGCCTTTATAGAGCCAAGTGCTTAAGAATCCCGTGCCTCTAACAGCAGGACCTTTACCCCATCCGTATGTCTTATTGCGGAATCTATATCCATCTATCCTCTTACCACTTTTCCGTTCATAAGCATGTACATATTCCTTCCAAATCAAAGGTGACGGCACTCCATGACAAAAGAAATCTATGGTGAGCAGATTTGAAGTATCTACTCGCTTTGTTTTTAGTGCTGACAGCAATCCTTTTACCTGACACGAAGTTCCACTAAATAAAACATGATTTCCTCTTTTCAACAATTCTATTATCTCACTAATGCAAGAACACATGTCACTCTGTACATACTTTGAATCTTGCATTCGTTCCACATTTTTCCATTGATTACTAACGATATGCTTAGCCGTTAGTTTATCATCCAATATGCAACCACAAACGTATCCGTTAAGTGTATTGATAAAATAATTTGCGAAAGCAGGGAATAGAGCACCAGATGCCGAGTTCTTTCGTACTGACTCATCATGATATTGTAGAGCAAATGCTTTGGGTAAGTATTCTTGTTTTTCTTCTTTAGGGGTCAATGCAGGACAAGTACTCACACAAAGGCCACAATCTACACATTTCTCTGTGTTAACATGTGGTACAAAAAATCCTTCTGAATCAGGAAGAAAACTAATTGCTTGCTTTGAACAGACAGATGCGCAAGCTTTACAACCACTACAAGTAGTTGAAGTCATATTTATATGTTTCATTGTTTACAGTCTTCTATAATTTCCTTTATATATGAAAGAGACTCTTTACGAAACTCACAAATTTCAGAGGATACTCTATCATAATCTATTACATAAGATAAATTTGTATCTTTGTTAAGATAACATTCCTGTATTGATAGTTTCTGAAGAATGGACCCAACACGGTTAGTGTAGTTATCTGTCCAAACTGGTTTATTAAAATAAAGTGAGAATAAAAGTCCATGGAATGAACCCGTAAATACTGCTGAGGCATTTTCAAAGTAACCAATCCATTCAGCAGGGGAAAGTGGGGATATATTTATAACACCTTTTATTGCTCTTGACCAGTTCATCAATAAAACCTTAAGTCCAAGTTTAGATGCATATTTTTTTGCAGCTGCGATATTATCTTTAGATGGGAAATAAACTAGGACATAATTGGTTTCTATGGGTTTCTGTGATATTTTTTTCCAAACATTTTTCTCAAGTAGCATTGTAGGATCACTAACAAGTCTACTTTTTATACCTATATTGTTCAATGTTCTACAAGTATCCGACTCACGAACCCCTATAAGCGAATATCTAGAAAGGTATTTCTTAACAATAGAAACATCTTTATTATCCCACTCAGCTCCTATTGACGAACCATAAGCATAACATTTTTGTTTTGGCCTAATGAAGTCACAGAAATAAGTCCAATCATAATCTGTTACATGTAAATTCCAAATCATATCAGACCCAGATATAATAGCATCATATTGTTTTACTGAGTCACATATTGTATCTTTGGTATATACATTAGTACTGTATACACCACTTTTCTTCATAAACGCTTGACATTTCTTTATTTTCCTTTGAGTCTTAGGCCATAACAAAATCCTAATTAGGAAATTTTTCAAAGGATTACCAGTATCAGGTGACTTTAACTCGCGTTTTTCAATATTTTTGCAGGTGTAATCAATCAAATCGCAATCAACTCCTAATTGTCGAAAAGCCATACATAAAGAATAAGCTTGCAATAAAGCTCCTACATTTGGTATGTTATGAAAAGTAAGAATTCCGAATTTCATAATTTAAATACTTTGTTTTTAATGTTATTTATTATTTTCTTTGCGTACTGTTTGTCATCGCTATTCAATACTATAATATAAAAGGTAAATATCATTAGTACTACGGACAACGAGCAACTTATTAGGAAATATGGAGCACCTGTTAAGGATTCTTTACTTAGACAACATATTGCCAAAACAACTATTCCAAGTGCACATATAATCTTCAAGTTCGTAATAAACAAAGAGCGAAGATTAAATTCCTTCATACTTCGTTTTAGCATTAAGGCTCTTGCTATTACAGCCAAGAATGAAAAAACGATACAAACCACGACTGTTGTTTCTGGAGCAGCACCATAACATAATAATATATACGATAGAGGAAGAGTCAAAACACGAAGTGTAAACTCTACAATCTGGTACATTGATTGACGACCTGTTGCAAGAATTGTTAATATCACGGGCTCACTTGATACATTGAGTACAGAATCCACCATTACAAGTTGTAAAAATATCACAGCCTTATCAGGAACATCACCTAACCAAACTTTTAAAACCGCATTTGCATTAAAAGCAAGAGGAATCGCAAAAACAGCCATCAAAAACACACAAATAATGGTGATTCTATTTATCAACGTATTTAATCCTTGGTACTCACCAGTAGCATGTGACTTATATATCTGAGGTTTGGCTGCCGTAAAATACCCATCTGAAAATCTTTTTATAGATCCTTCTATCTGAAAGGCCACTGCTCTTGCTGCATTAATTGCAGGATTAAAGAAGCTATTTAATAAAATATTAATACCTTGCGAACGTAATACTGACGATACACTACCAAAAAAATACCATGAAATAAACTTAAAAATCTCGGAAAATTCAGTCTTATTCCAATATAAATGATATTTAGATTCTGGATAATTCCTACGGCAGTAAACATAATAAAATACCATTAGCAATATACTAATAACAGTCGATACTGTAGCATAGAATATTAGTTTATCTGATGATAGAAAAATGAGAGATAAAGCAACCCCAAGTTTTAATACTGACTCTATTATACCAATATAGGCAAATGCGGACATATGTTCATGCGTTATCATTAACGCATTGTATGGAATCATTAAAAAGGTTGCACCTAAAGTGATGATTGATAATTGATATACTATATTCGCTGCAAAAAGGCGGTCTGCTGGTATAATCATCTTATTGTTAACATACCACAATCCTATCGTCTCAAGCAGCAATACCGCTATCAAAACCAATACTCCAAAAACTGTAATATTCAAACAAAAGCATCTATTTAGCGAACTAATATCATATTTAACAATCTCCCTTGAAAAAAATCTATTGGATGCTGCTGTTAATGATCCTGTCAAAAATGAACATAAAGCAACAACGCTACCTACAACATTGTAAATACCGAAATCTACAACTCCTAATTCTCTTAGCACTATACGCACAGAGAATAATCCTACAATCATTATGAAGAACATTCTAATATACAAATATATCGTGTTCTTCAATATTTTTTTATTATCAATTACTGCTGTCATTAAATTTTATCGTTTATAAACTCTTTGCACTATTTCTTTTTGTCTTTTACCAAGACATGTAGTATCAAAGACACATTGTTCTATTCGAACATCTGGATTCGGATTAAATTCAATAATAACCACATTACCCTCTTTGTCAACTGTAACGTCCCATCCTACTAAATCAAACATCGGTAATAACGAATGTGCATTCAATACAGTGGATACTATTTTCTCGAATGACTCAATCTTATAATGACTTACATCAATACCAGATTCTGTTTTGGTGCCTTTATAATATGGATACACTCTTACAATACGATCAAGGTATCCATCCAAACTTATTCTTCCACAATATCCCCCAGAGAGAGCATTATCAACCACCTTACCAAGTTTTCCTATTCGGATATACGAAGAGAGAAACTGGATTTCTTGTTTATCTCTATTCCTGTATGTATGTACGCGAAGGGTGTTACATGAAGTAGGATTCAAGCATTGTAGATTATCACATTCATGAATTTTCTCTTCAATAACGAAATTATTTCCATATTTTGATTGGTATTTATCGATAAAGGTTCTAATATCCTCTTTTGCGTCATTAACACGACCGTTTATTACATCAAAGGACAATACACCATTTCCACCATCAGTTCCTTTGGATGGTTTAATAATACAATCTTCTACGTTTTGTAATCTTTTTATAAAATCATTAAATGTGACTTCTTTACCCCCCCCAGCCAGCTATTTCTGGCAAAAGATAAACACCATTAACACATTCGGCAACTCTATTGGGTATGCAAAATCCATGTAATAATTGTCTATACAAACCTTTGTCATCAAAATATATTTGTAACTTACTTGGGCTTAATGTATTTTGAACATGCATACACACCTCAAAAGGTTCGTATTCTGGTTTAAAGACACCAGATACTGAATACAATAATTGATGCCACTTTGTAGATACTTTTTTTCCAGTTAAAGGCTTCCAATACTCTTGAATTTGGCTTTCTTGATTAGAACTGAGTTGTTTAACAGTACAATGTTTTGTCACATCTTTCCATATGGCCTCTAATGCCTTATTTTGTTCATACTGCACTAACTTGTTTCTTAACAAGTTATAAATTGTAAAAAATTGCTTCATCATATCAGTAAATATTTTTTTTATACGTGTTTGTTGAGTTGAAATTAATTGTTTTTGTTAGATTCCAATTTCTGCATACCAATTGGTCAATTTGTAAGCACACAATTGCTTCCATTCTGTTAGTACTGTTAGTACTCAATTTAGGGCATAGCCCTTTGTATAGGCACTTTTGCAAGTGCCTGTATATTGAGATGTTAAAAATTTCACTTGTTTATTAAGTATTTCATACATTTTGTTCGCTCGACAATTTGAAAGCAAGCTTTCATTGTTCTCACTTATCCAAAATGTTGGCATATTGCCAATCCGATATTGCCTGGCCGCAGACTGATAAAATCTCTGCAACAGTTAAAGATGTTAGATAAAGTCTTCACGCTCAATAATTCAAGCAAGCTTGATTCTATTCGCTTAATCAGACTTTTAACAAAAAACTTTCCAAGGTAATCCCAAGCCGACAGACCCTGCAGCTTCACCGTACTGATTATACTGTGATAAGTGGCTGCCATCTTCGCTCCCTACTGCCAAAGTGGAGCATGTTATTTCGTTGGGTTGTCAGAGGACGGGCTGCACGCTCGGCTGCATTGTTGTCTATCGGATAACGTCCATCCTTTATATAGGTAAAAAGATATGCTATTGTGACTATGCTAATCTTTGGATTCATAATATCTTACCCCTTTATATTCTCCTCATTCAGATAATTCATGATATCATCATAAATCATCTTCCCTAAATAGTGACTTCTCTTTTTAGAATCAAAAACGCCATCTGCGTTTTCAATTCTTTTTGCCAACTTTCTTGCAGTAGCATAATTTGAATCTTCATAAACTTCTATTTTTTCTTGAATAGTTTTATTATCACATCTTGCGTTTAGCTCTTTTTCTAAAGGAATAAGATTGCCGATGCGTGCATTCTCTTCTCCTTGCGAATCTGGATTCACATGCTCGATAGTAAACTCATCTATTCTTGTTCTATTAGACAATTCCTGTTCAATTAATTCCAAAACAAGATATGCTTTTTCCTTATTCTTCGATCCTTGATAGAACTTTACATGATTAGAATAACCTATCGCCTCAAAGTTCAACATAAATGCCTCACGCGGTGGAAGCCTATCTATCATACTTTTCATAAATTTTTTGACTGTATCCACATTCATATCTCGCTCAATCAAAGAAGCATACTTATTGATTGGTTCATCTATCTTATTTGACTTTTCTTCTCCAATCACATTGAAACAAACATAGAAATAGTAAATGAAATTGAGTACTCTACAATAGTCTTCATCACTTAACTTTTCAAGCTTATTCATGTGCATTAGACTCATTATAATTGGTCTGAACTGAACGGCTTTCTTACGCCTCAAAAAATCGAAGATTCGATATTCTTCAGAACTACAGTTTTTATCATCGCCCTCCCGAACTGGCTTCTCTATAATAGAATAATATCCTGCCTTAAGTTTTAAATCATCAAAAAAGTCATTAACTTTCTCACGATTAGTACCTTTCAAAATAGTTTTATAAACTTCCGACTTCTTCTCGCGTTCAGTATATTTATGAACACTATAATGACTGAAGAAACGCTTTACCGATGTACCAAGCAGTCTATCTATATAAAGTTCCCATTCACTCTTTACCTTATCCACCTTAGCTTGCTCTTGAGGTTGAATGTAACGCATCACAAAATTCTTTACCAACTCATGATCTTCAAGTTCCTGACCACGTGCGTTCAATATTTCAAAGATGGTATAAGAATCCTCATCCGTCGTTGCAACTATATCTACATAGCTAGTACCCAATAGCATATCACGCAATAGCAAAATTTTCTCTATATCTAAGTCTTTCAACTTATCATAGAAATATTGGCAGCATTGACGAATATTCTTATCATCCTTTTTATTAACTATACAGGATTCCACCAATTCCTTAAATGGTATTTTATCTTCACTATCACATACCTTCAAAACGATATCACCTATGCAGGTGTGAAAGTCTGAATGTAAAACACAATTATCTTGATTTTTCAAATCCTTGATAATCAATTTTGTAATAGTTCCCTTAAAGTCATCTTCCAATCCATTCTCTTTTAACACAGCAACGAGAGCACTCATAAAGAGAATAATAGTAATGATTCGTTGCTGTCCATCTATGATGGTATAACGCTGAATACCAATTACCCTATTTTCTTCTCTCAACACTATGCTACCTAAGAAATGACGTTTCCCATATTGCTGATTATTTACAATAAACTCAAGGTCCGACCACAAGTCATCCCAATTGTCCTTATTCCAAACATACCTTCGCTGATTTCTAGGTATCTCATATAGCTTATTGCTGAGCAAATAATCTATATCTCTTTGTTCTGCTTTAAAAGACATAATTAATCTATTAAGTTTATATTACAAGCACTACTGCAATACCATTGGTACGTCAATGTCATGAAAATCATCATCAGCAGGGTGAAGCAGGGGACGGTTTCTTGATTACCCGTACTTCCATATTCCTTTATAATTTTTATTCTTTATCAAAAAGCCTCAGACTTAATCCTTAAAAGTTCTTTCTTTGGAAAGCGGCTTCGTCGATTTGCTCAGACAAGTGAATCAGTTCCCTCGGCTTATAATTATACTCTCTGGTTAGTACTCAATTTAGGGCATAGCCCTTTGTATAGGCACTTTTGCAAGTGCCTATATATTGAGATGTTAAAAATTTCACATGTTTATTAAGTATTTCATACATTTTACATGCAAGTGATTTTCGGCTGCACTCGGCATAAATCAAACAAGTTTGGCTCTGCTCTCGTTGGCACGAAAATTTTTTCGCTCGACAATTTGAAAGCAAGCTTTCATTGTTCTCACTTATCCAAAATGTCTAAATCTTCACCGCTATACATAATTAAAGGTTTTAATTCAGCAGCGAAGATACTTCTTTCTAATTTAAGCCCTAATTTGAGTGCTTACTGCTGTTTTCTAGAGTTTTTATGCTTTTCTTAAATCATCTACCAGTAGCTTCAATTTATCTTCTTCTTTGTCTTCTTCATGCCAAATCAAAGCATTGCGATTTCCCAAATATGTTGGCATAACTTTCGCTGGCTCTCCTATTCTTACGATAGGGAGAAATTTTGTGTTTTTTACATTCTTAATAAGCTCGTTGCTTATCATGGACGCCTCAAATCCACATGCGTTTTGCAGGTCATTTGAACGCTGTTTGAATGTTGGTGTACAAATAAGAAGAATTCTATCAGCCCTTATTACGGAATCCGCCATAAAATAGTTCATCTCTGTTCCAAATGGCTGATATTGGTCTAAGAGAACTTCAAAACCTTCAGTTCTTAATCTGTCAGCAAGTTTTTTCACCCATGCTTTATGCCCTGGTGTGATTTTTGTTTCCCATGTATATGTGATGAAAATCACGAGTTTCTTTTCAATAGATAATTGTTGGGGTGCGCATTCCAAACAATCTTCCGATGTTGAATGATTACTTTCTTCTGTAAAAAACAACTTATCAACATCGTCTTCTGTTTTTGCCTTTAGCAATGGAGTGTAAATTTTTTTTATCACCAAACTTATATCATTAAGGAATGTTCCTACAGACTCTGATGGCAATTGATAAAACAATTCACGATACCACTCTGTTCGTGAAGCACTTTTACCATCTTCTATTCGTTTCTTAGTATATTGGCTATATGTATAAGATGTTAGCCCTACATAGGGAGCTATTGTATTGAAGAAGTCAGAACCATTTAAGTAGAACGGAGCCTCGTCTACCTTCCCAATAAAAGCCCATAGATGTTCGTATATTTTCTCTTTAGACTCTTTGATATTAATAAGTTGACACAATGAAAGTTCATTAATCGGCAAATCACCACCTTCCATGTAGTCATAGCCACTTTGTGAGAGCCTTAAGAATGGTAGTGCGCTTTTTGAATTGTCAGCTATGATATGTCCATTTTGTTGCAAAACGTTCAAGACATCACATAAGTGTTGTCTGAAGCCATACGTTAGCGTTCGGTCGTTATACCAATTTCTTGTAAAGAAACCACCCTGACCAACTTTGCAACCTTGCTTTTCAAATGCGCCGAAAATCTTATCAAGATATTGCTTTAAACTGTTAGTTGAGTATATTGCCATAAAGTCTTATATTTTATTCACTACTAATTGTTTATCTTCGATTTAAAAACCTCTGCATACCTCATTTCCACTTTTCCCATTGTCAATGTTTCAAGCCACTTTCTTGTTTTCTTGTTAGTACTCAATTTAGGGCATAGCCCTTTGTATAGGCACTTTTGCAAGTGCCTATATATTGAGATGTTAAAAATTTCACTTGTTTATCAAGTATTTCATACTAGAATGACAGCAAGTAATGGAATTAGTATGTTTATACCCAATACAGATTGTTTATGCTCAAATTTGGGCATAGCCCCTTTGTATAGGCATTCTTGCAAGTCTTACAATACGCCGGGATGTCGGTTTGCAAAATCGTTTTGCTCTTCAATCACCATCTTGCTTAGTGCTGGCAGCACACGTTCTATTTTGCGACATTTTACCTTGTTATAATAGAAGTCTATGTCGTCGAGCAGTTCATTGCAAAGAGATTCGGACATGTCGCCACCATAACCACAGGCAACAACTGCTATTGCAGACAACTTGCGGGCATCTTTGTCGTTACGGAATGTGCTACTCATAAGGATATTGGGCAGTATATCGTAAAGGACATTGCAATAGTGAAGCAAGTCGTTGAAGTCGGGTGATAAAGTGAGGTATGCTTCGAGCATCTCTTCCTGATATTGACGGAGCAACAAGAAGAACTTCTGCTTTGCCATCTTGCCTTTTATGTTTTGTGTCATTACCCAGAAAAGGGCATGAGACAACACTATACGGTCCTCGGAAGAGTGATAGTAGAAGGAACTGTCTTCTGGCTTGCTGTCCTTAAACAGTTTCTCTTCCATTTCAGCAAACATCTGCTTGCGCATTTCGCTTTTATCTATAGGAGTCATATTTGAGTTAAGAATTAGGAGTTATGAATTGGGCTCGGCTAACGCATGCGATTGTGAGTTGGTTACTTTTGAATGCCTAAGATTCTTTGAACACAAATGACCGTGAATTATCCAAAAATTTTGCCACGAATTAAATTTGTGAGTAATTTATGGTCAATTTATGGAAATTCGTGTTTACTTCATTTAAATGTTGTAATAACGAGCATACCATTCGGCAAAGCATCTCAATCCTTCTCTTAGACTTGTATTGGGTTTGAATCCGAAGTCCTGTTCTAATGGAGTTGTATCAGCATAAGTTACTGGCACATCACCAGGCTGCATAGGCACAAGTTCCTTATGTGCTTCAAAGTCGTAGTCTTTAGGAAGGACACCTGCACGTACAAGCTCTTCTTGGAGGATGGTTACGAAGTCAAGAAGGTTTTCGGGGGAATTATTACCAATGTTGTATACCTTGAATACTGACTTAAGTATTAAGGTAAGCAGTCAATTTAGGGCATACCCCAAAGAGTAGACACTTTTCAGTGCCTACCTTTATTGACTTTGTTAAAAATTCGATTGTAAATTAACATTGTGGACTACTCAAGTCCGATACAAGAGGGTAAGAGTGAAGGATAATCCCTGCACCCCTCAAAGATTTTTTTGAAAAATTTACCAAGGTTGCTCCAAACAGAACTGCCGTGAAGCTTCACCGTACTAATGATACTATGGTAAGTAGCTTCCATTTGAGCACCTAAATTACTTCCAAAATGAAATGAGCTGTTGCGTGCTGTAGGTAAACACTTTATTGTTCAAGAAAAATGACTGAAGGGATTGACCATGAGGTAAAGCCGCTGTTTGGTACTTGAAATAAAAGCGTTCTAAATCTTCGTTGCTGTACATATTTTTAAAATTTTTGTTCAGCGCAAAGATCTGAACTTCAGAGATAATCCCTAAATAGACTGCTTACTCTAAAACTCCGCATTCCACCACTTCTCTGGATTGCTGTCCACAATTTTGCGATTATACCCTTGCACAAATAAATTAAGCAATAAATTAACCGATTTGCGTTCTTCACTTAAAGACGCGATGCGCTTCAAATTATGATAGAATATACCTTTCTTAATCAACGTACAACAGGTTGATGTTTGTTTGATTCCTGCATTCAAAATGGCCTGATCCACATCTGACATATCGCATTTTGCCTGTTGTATGAGATCCAATAGCTGTTCCCAAAAGTACAATTGCTCATTATGAGACAAATGGATGTAAGCATCATACACATTTGCAGAAGAACACAATCCTCTGGCATAGGATATAATTAGCTTGAAATTCTGATTATGGCACATTGCCTAACAATTTGTTCAACAATAATGAAGGAGATACAATAATATAAGGCCTTGATTTATCCAAAGGTGTGTGTACTATATCAATATCTCTAATGGGTCTGTCAAAGTCCTTTGCACCAGGTATGGAATTTTTTATTTTCTTCCACTTTCTGTTGTTCAAGCCCTCTATTATATAATCCCAATCTGAAGTAAATTGAGCAGTTCCATTTGCACGACTGCCAACCACTATAATGTCACACTTTATGCGATTGGCAGCATTATAAATGCGTTTCATCTCATTATGGCTAACGCCGAACCGCAAATCTACGCTAAATGAATCTGAGTTATTATAACAGACGGCTTTAGCGTTACATTCATCGAACGTGCTTTCTATTTGACTATAAGACACTGACGCATTTTGGGCAACGTAGAACGAAGCTTCCGTTTGGATCGAGCTGAAAGCATTATGCACACCAGTATTATTAAATGCGTCGAACTTCATTGGGGTATTTGCCTAATCCTCAACGCATTTCTCCATCACCTTCTCAGCCCACTTCAAGTTCACCGCATTCTCTTCGCCGATCTCAACGCGCTTGTATATCCACACCACCTCAGCACCAGTCTCTTGGGCGTAAGCCTTGATTACGTCATGCGTGCCGCCACGCGAACGGGCGGCGGTGATGGCGATGTCGCAAGGGTGGAAATTGAAATAGGATACGTTGGCACGCAACTCGGCGGCATTGTCACCTTTGGTGGCAATGGCTATGGTTTGGTCATTGTAGTGGCAAATGGTCTTCGTGTCTCTAGTGGCGTATGATATGGACTCGCCATTGAGTTTGTCAATGACCATGCGCAGAGTGCGCGTTTTGCCAAGATTGCCACGACCACAAAGCACGATGATTTTGTGAAGTCTCATAAGATGGAGTGTAAGCAGTCAATTTTGGTTTCCCACAAAAGAGCGAGTTCTTTTCAGTGTCTACCTCTATTGACTTTGTTAAGAATTCGATTGAATTTGGATATTGTGGACTACTCAAGTCCTATGCAAGATGGTAAGAGTAAGGGATCATTCTGACGTCTGTAAAAACTTACCATGGTTGCTTCAAACAGAACTGCCGTGAAGCTTCACCGTACTAATGATACTATGGTAAGTAGCTGCCATTTGAGCACCTAAATCACTTCCAAAATGAAATGAGTTGTTGCGTGCTGTAGGTAAGCACATTATTGCTCAAGAAAAATGACTGAAGGGATTGACCATGAGGTAAAGCCGCTGTTTGGTACTTGAAATAAAAGCGTTCTAAATCTTCGTTGCTGTACATATTTTTAAGATTTTTGTTCAGCGCAAAGATCTGAACTTCAGAGGTAAGCCCTAATTTGACTGCTTACACACCTTTATTACTATGAAAGAGCTAGTTACGGACATATCAAATGTGCTGCAAAACATGGCAGAAGAAATACGATGATGCGCAAAGCCATCAATCAGCAACATTCTGAGATTGCAAAATTGAACCGTAACATTGAATCATCAACTTCGCAAGAAGGAAATTGAAAGACCGCTTGTCCAAATATGAAATTCCAATAAGAACTATAGTAAAGTAGTATCCCTCTAAACAAGAAACGCACGAGTGACGAGATTCTAAGACTGCTAAGAAACACAGCCAAAACCTTTTAATGCAATTCAAGTCTTATTTGATGTTTGACGATTCGTCAAACACCTACCGCTGAATAGTTCAAGACACTCGTCTTTTGTATTTTGTTTTATAAGGCTTTATTACCAAAACTGTCTGGATACATTTTATGGTATAAATCAGTTATATAGCGTATTTCTTCCTTTGTATACGAAAATGGCAGAGAATTGAGAAAAGTACAGCCACTTTTTTCCATTATTTGACGTGCATCTTTAAAAGATTCAGCAAAATCTTGGTTTAAATTGTAGGCATTCTTTAATGCATCTAAACTATATATCCTATATTTTTTCATTATACGAACCTTTTCTGCCATAGGATCAAAAGGGAAAAGCATTTGCCCTCCTTGCGTCAGTTCCCATACACGTAATGAACTTTCAGGATTATGCCAAAATGTAAAATACGCCATATTGAAATCTGAATGCTCATCCAAAACCATGGCGTAAGCACGTTGCTCGCCAGGACGTCGTAGTGCCTCTTGTCCAATTGGCCATATTCTATTGTTGTTCGAAAAATTCAACATACCTCCAGTTGGAGAGAAATAAATTATGCCTTTAGATACTGTATTAAGAATTGGAGAATAACTATCTGTCAAAGCATTGTATTTTGTCGTCGCAAAGAATGCTGCTACTAATGGACTGTTAGTCATATCCATCATATTGGTAGATATTCCATAATGTTGCGCCAATGCTTCATAATTAACCACTAAATTTGCTTGCTCCAAATCTTTAATCTGGGGATTTTCTTGCAATATAACCTTAAAGTCATTCAACTGTATTAGACGTTCAAAAAATTGTTCTTTTGTCAAATGTCCTCGATATAAAGACGGCTTACATGGTGTGTATATAGCACTTTGTCCTCTGTATAGAGGATTCATTGGCATTGGACAAGCAGCAAGCTGATTCTCGGCAAGTTGCATGACTTCAAAATCAGGTTTGGTATGATAGAAGCCTCCCCAACCTTTAGACTTTAGGTAATCAAAGACTGCAAAGACTGATGGAAATGTTTCTTCAATCATCATTAGCTTTAGTTTTTATCATTTAATATTTCCAGTACAGGTAGGGTATTCAAAATTCTGAATTTTCTGTACGATTTTTAAGCCAACAACGCCATAAATCGTAAGCACTCAATAACTTCCAAGCCCTTATAAACATGGGTTGGAGAGCCATTGATTATTCTTGTTTTAACTTTTGTATGTTAGAATTTATCGTGCAATAGCACTGGGGAGAAGCTTTTCGTAGTCCTTCTCACCCTCTATATGTCTGCTGAATACATAAGCGAAATACCATAATCGTATGTTTATGTTTTGCAGCACAAAGGTAACTTGATTCATGCAAAATCCTCGGAAACAATTGAGTGCTTACCCTTTTCCAAAAGGGCAAGGGATGTAACCGCCTTACTAAAGGTGGGCATCTGCACCTTACTATAACATTTTACTCAGATAACTCATATTTGTGGCTACCAACCAAAAATGTCACTATGTGTACCTATATCGGTTAAAATCAGAATCAATTCTTTATCATTTTGTGTCCAAACTAAAAGCCAATCGGAAGTAATATGACATTCCATACATCCTTTATAATTTGACTTTAAAGGATGTGGTTTATATTTTGGTGGTAAAGTTCCTGTTTCTGATAAAATAGAAATGACTTTACGAAATTTATCCTCAGAGCAACCTCGTTTCATACATTTTTTAAATGACTTTTTAAACAAAGTTGTATACTTAACAGTATATTTCATCATTCCGCAAGACTCTTCATCAATTCATCCAAATCATTAGTCGCAAAGAGTTTTTCATTCTTTGCTGCTTCTAATGCCTTGTCTAATCTACAAGCCTTAGGGGCTTTTTGCTTTTTGGCAACCCACCCGAATTTCTTAATCAATGACTTGAAAAGAGAAATATCGGTTGTTGGGACATCTAATGTATATGTAGCTGTATTCATAATTGTATCTCCTTTTTTTTATTGTAAATGTAAGGGTTTTCTGTGAAACTACCAAATTTTGGGAGGAGTTTTTGCTTCATGTTAGTACTCAATTTAGGGCATACCCCTTTGTATAGGCACTTTTACAAGTGCCTATATATTGAGATGTTAAAAATTTTACTTGTTTATTAACTATTAAATACATTTTACACACAAGTGATGGCAGCACTCGGCATAGCTCAAACAAGTTTGGCTCTGCACTCGTTGGCACGAAAATTCTTCGCTCGACAATTTGAAAGCAAGCTTGCTTTGCTCATGACTTATCGAAAAAGTTTCAAATCTTCGCTGCTGTACATAATCATTTGATTTTAGTCCGCAGCAAAGGTAACGATTCTAATTTAAGCCATAATTTGAGTGCTTACTGGCTACATTTATCGTTTCTTCCGCTTTCCAAATAATTCAGAATGCGATCCAAGACGAACAAGTCTTATGATGTTTTCTTCTTTGTCGTACCAAATAAGAAGGTAATCATCCTCAACGTGACATTTCCTTCATACTCAGTTCATTGAAGACATGAAACGTTCTAAGCTATCCATGCAAACAACACCCGCATCGTTGCCCTCTTTAGCTTCTTTCATAGCAGCTATGGTTACATCATTCGGCTGTTCTGAATCTATGTTTTCATCGGATGCTGCATTGTTTACATTTAATATCTTAACTCCATGAATTGCCTTTAACACAGCTTTCAAATGTGTTAGGATAGAAGGGTTATCTATTTCTAATGTCAATGTTGTCATAATATCGGCTGTTTTTTGAGTTCTCAAGTTACGTCAAAAATGAAATAATTGCTACCATTTTCTTTCAAAATGAACCTTGGTGCAGAGTTGCTACGGTTCGTAGCACGCTCTGCAGCCAAAGTTCTGATGCCACATCGGGGGAACGCCTACATTTGAGATTCTAATTCCTCTCTTACATTGTCTGCTAAGTCGTCGGGAAGTACTTCCACACTCCTTACTATGCGAAACATTGCGTCTTTTAAGCGCTGTCCTTCTTCCTCCATCGCCTTTCCCGAAAATTCCAAACACCTAAGACAATACAATCGATTGAATATCTTGAGTATACTCTCTAAAGTCAATGTGCTATCAAGATGGCTTAACTTAGAAAGTGTGCGAGGATTTACTTTCAATAATGCGGAAAATGATCGATTGGACTTGAAGCCCCATCTTCCTTGAATCTGACGAATTTCTTCGGCGGCAGTGGCTATCCACCGATTCGCCTTTCTACTCGTCTTTTCCATCTTCCGCCATGTTTTGTAAAACTTCGCGTTCTACACGGAACAGGCTTTGTGGAAGATTTTATGTCCTAAAGTATAAAGAAAAAACTTAATAGAAGCTATCAATGATGCATTCATGCGTGCATCACTCGACTCTGGAAGATATCTATATTCGCGTCATAATCAATGCGTTGATTCTAATTATAAATTAAAAAATAACAGATATGAGATTAAACTCTTCTTATACTCGCCGCTCACTGGCTATGCTCTATTTCCCTGATTGTGAACCACGCAATGCGGTAAGACGACTGACGGGAATGATTAAGCGATGCACGGATCTTTACGAACAGCTGACCCGCTGCTCTTCGTTCGACAAAAGACAAAATCTTACGATTCGTGAAACTCGTCTCATCGTGGATTATTTAGGCCTTCCGGAAGGTTGTTTTGACGATGAAGATTAAGCTGTTTCTACGACCTAAATCTTAGTACTCTAACGATGAAGACCGATAGGTGCTAACGATGAAGACTATTAGGTGCTAACGATGAAGACCGTTAGGACCTATGGATGAAGACCGATAGAACAGACTGATTTTGAACGCATAACGAGGTGATTTTGCCTCGCGCGCGCGTGTATTCACATAGGTGTGGTGTGTGCTTAAAAGGGAGGAACATTCTCTCTTTCGTCCTTCGCATTTATCCAGCTGAATGATAAAGTCAAAACGGTCTATTGTCATCTTCGACCTTCTTCAACCAACATGTACCTTTCCCCCCTTCTTGCCTTCTTACCTTTGCATTCGCAATCAGGGAAATACTTCCGCTGAGAGTAATTCAATCACTTTTTATTAACCCTTTAACTCTTTAAAATTATGAGTCAGAGTTACACAACTTTTGCCAAGAAAATTCCTCTTGGCGACCGTAAAGGTCAAATCGTCTACAACGTGCGTGCCGTTAGCTATGGTACTCTTTCTACTGATGCCGTAGCCAAGCAGATTTCACAAGAATCTACTGCTACCACTGCTGATGTGAAGGCTGTACTCGACCGCTATGCTTACTATGTGGTGGAGAACTTACGTAAGGGGTACTCTGTGGAACTCCTGGGATTTGGTACGGTGTTTCTCCGTTTTATCACCAAGCCTGGGGTGACGGATCCTAAGTTGGCAAATGCGAAACAGGTGAAGTCCATCGTGCCAGATTTCCGTCCATCGTTCACACGTGATCGCAACGGCAAACGTACTTATGACCTCATTCCTGAACGTGTCACCATCGTAAAATTTAACGCGAATGGAGAGACGGAGGAAGGTTCTGAAAATGGTGAATAACTATTAAGGATTGGGAGCGATTGAAAGTTGTTGAATATTCCGTTTGTAAGTGACTTCTGTCTTACTCAAAGGCCCAACCATTTCGATTGCTGACAATCGCTCCCCTTTCCGAAATATGATCTTGACATTTTCTTTCTATCTCTGAGCGAAGCATGAAAGACTTCCTACGCTAATTTTCCTATTTATTAAAACGAACAACTATGTCAGAAAAAAAATCCAACAGACTTTCGTGGATGCAAATTCTCAATGCCGTGATTCAGGCAGTCATTGCCGCACTTACTGCATTAGGCGTAAGCAGTTGCACCCCCTTAATTACTTCTATTTTATGACAAACGATTCCTTTCCTATGACCCTCTGTAAGGAGATGGTGCGCAATGAGCGCACTCTCCTTACAAAAGTGGAGAACGGCAGTGTCATGCGTTCTTCTAAAAGTATCCGCTTTTTAGTACTCCACTGTTCTGCTACTCGCAGCAACCAAAGCTATAGCGTAGAACAGTTGATGCGAGACCATAAGCAACGTGGTTTTCGCACCATCGGTTATCATTTTTACATTCGTCGTGATGGTTCGCTTACTCAACATCGCAAATTGCTTGAAGTGGGTGCTCATGCCCGTCCTTACAATCGTTGTTCGATTGGAATCTGCTACGAAGGTGGATTGGACGAGAATGGCGTTCCATGCGATACGCGCACAAAGGAGCAAACTGAACGTATGGTGGAACTTCTAAAAAAACTTCATGTCTTATTCCCCAACGCTCGTATCGTGGGACATCGCGATCTGCCGAGCACTACGCCGAAGGACTGCCCTTGTCTGGATGCTCAAGAGGTGTTCGGGTGGATTGAGGAACTTTAGATGAAAAGTACAGGGATGCTTGCGTCTCTGTACTTTTTTACAACAATTGAAGACATTAGGAAGAATTGATGCGTAAGAGATGGGATACTTTAATCTCTTTCCGCTACGCGGTTTTCTTGAACATTAATGGTCAATTTATGGCAATTATATGTTCAAACCGCGCGAAGCGCAACTCTTAGTGTCTATCCGATGTGCCATAGTATTGGCTATACCATTCTGCAAATCTGCGTAGACCTTCGCGAAGCGTGGTGCTTGGCTTGAAGCCAAAATCCTGTTCCAGCGGAGTAGTGTCGGCATAAGTCACAGGAACATCACCAGGCTGCATGGGAACAAGTTCTTTATGCGCCTCGAAGTCGTAGTCGGTAGGAAGAACGCCTGCACGTACGAGTTCTTCTTGAAGAATGGTGACAAAATCGAGAAGATTCTCGGGATGATTGTTCCCGATGTTGTAGACTTTGTAGGGAGGAATGGGTAGGCCATCTTCGCCTGTTCGTTTCTCGGGAGCATGCTGCATGATGCGCACTACGCCCTCTACAATGTCATCTACGTAAGTGAAGTCGCGCTTGCAATGACCGTAGTTGAAGATTCGGATGGTCTCGCCTTTTACCAATTTATTGGTGAAACCGAAGTAAGCCATGTCAGGACGACCTGCTGGACCATATACGGTGAAGAAGCGTAGACCTGTAGAGGGGATATTGTAGAGCTTAGAGTAGGCATGCGCCATCAGTTCGTTGCTCTTCTTCGTGGCAGCATAGAGACTAACGGGATTGTCTACTTTATCTTCCGTGGAATAGGGCACTTTCTTGTTGCTGCCATATACAGATGAAGAGGAGGCATAGACCAGATGCTCTACTTCATGATGACGGCAGGCTTCGAGAATGTTGTAGAAACCAATGAGGTTGCTCTGAATATAGGCATCGGGATGAGTGATGCTATAGCGAACACCTGCTTGAGCAGCAAGATTGACTACTACGGATAGGTGGTTTTCCATAAAAAGTCTTTCCACCATCTCCTTATCGGCAATAGAGGCATGGACGAATTGCCATTCTTGTTCTTTACACTGATTTGAAGAATTGACCAGTGCTTCTATTTCTTTCAGACGTTCCTGCTTGATATTGACATCATAGTAGTCGGTAATGCTGTCTATACCTATTACTTTGATGCGTTGTACATCGCGAAAAAGTCGTTTGACAAGGTGGCTGCCAATAAAGCCTGCGGCTCCCGTTACGAGGATGGTCTTGCCTTCAAGACTTACATTTTTTTCTAACATGGATTAGTCCCTTCTAAAAATATCACGTGTATAAACCTTTTCTTCTACGTCCTTCAAGCAATCGTCGAAACGATTGGCAATAATGGCCTTACTCTGCATCTTAAAATCGTCAAGATTGTTGACCACTCGACTACCAAAAAAGGTGGTACCATTTTCAAGGGTTGGCTCATAAATGATAACTTCTGCGCCCTTTGCTTTTATGCGTTTCATAATGCCTTGAATGGCAGACTGACGGAAATTGTCGGAATTTGACTTCATCGTCAGGCGGTATACACCAATCACACATGAATGCTCTTTCGCTGCATCCCACTGTCCGTTCTCGGCATAATAGCCTGCTTTACGAAGCACGGCATCAGCAATGTAATCCTTGCGCGTGCGGTTGGATTCTACTATGGCCGACATCATGTTTTGCGGTACATCTTGGTAGTTGGCCAGAAGTTGCTTAGTGTCCTTGGGCAGACAATATCCGCCATAGCCAAATGAGGGATTATTATAATGTGTGCCAATGCGCGGATCGAGCCCTACTCCTTCAATGATAGCGCGTGAATCAAGGCCCTTTACTTCGGCATAGGTGTCGAGTTCGTTGAAATAACTGACACGGAGGGCTAGATAGGTATTGGCGAAGAGCTTCACAGCCTCGGCTTCCTTCATGCCCATGAAGAGTGTGTCGATATTTTCTTTGATAGCTCCTTCTTGCAAAAGGGCGGCAAAGGTTTTAGCGGCTTCCTTTAGCATCTCTACATCGGTCACAGATTGTATGGCACGATTTTCTTCTTCATGGTCGGGAAGGTTGATCATCTTGGGATAGCCCACGATGATGCGGCTCGGATAGAGATTATCGTAGAGGGCTTTGCTCTCGCGAAGGAATTCGGGAGAGAAGAGTAGATGGAACTTCTTAACGCCTCGTTGCGCATACTTTAAATAGAGACTGCGCGTATAGCCCACGGGGATGGTCGACTTGATGACCATGACGGCATCGGGATTGACCTCGAGCACGAGGTCGATGACTTCTTCTACATGACTTGTGTCGAAATAGTTCTTCACAGGGTCGTAGTTGGTAGGAGCGGCTATCACCACGAAGTCGGCATCGGAATAGGCCGTACGGCCATCGAGGGTGGCTGTGAGATTTAGGGGCTTTTCTGCCAGATATTTCTCAATGTATTCGTCTTGGATGGGCGAAACGCGATGATTCAGTTTTTCTACTTTCTCGGGAATAACATCTACAGCTGTGACGTGATGATGTTGAGATAGCAATGTAGCTATACTCAGTCCCACGTAGCCAGTACCAGCTATTGCGACTCTGATGTCTTTAAAATCTCGCATATTTTTGATTTTTGAATTTTCGTTAGTACTCAATTTAGGGCATAACCCTTTGTATAGGCACTTTTGCAAGTGCCTATATATTGAGATGTTAAAAATTTCACTTGTTTATTAAGTATGTCATACATTTACTTCGCTCGACAATTTAAAAGCAAGCTTTCATTGTTCTCACTTATCGAAAAAGGTTCATACTTTTTCTCGCCATGACAAAGTTCAAGCAAGCTTGCTTGCTCATGGCTTATCGAAAAAGTTCCAAATCTTCACTGCTGTACATAATTTGAAGTTTTAAATTCAGCAGCGAAGTTACTTCTTCCAAATTTGAGCCCTAATTTGAGTGCTTACACATTATATCCACAGAACCAATTGAGTGCTTACGTTAAATTTCCCCTTTACTCTTGACATCGCTTGCGCAAGATTAAACCTTTGCAACTGTTGAATGTTGAGTTTTGAATTATGCGCTTTGCGCATTAGGATTTGTTCAATGTTGAATTGAGAATACCTAAATCAAAATCCCAAATTGAATAATTCACAATCGGCTTTGCCGACAATTCAAATTTCAAAATTCAAACAGATAGCCGTAGTTGGTTTGCAACGCCTCAAATTCTGTTTCGCAGCGATTGTGCAGTTCTTTGTCGCTGTCCTTGAATATCTTTATAGCTTTCTCTATCTCTTCCTTTACGGTTCTTCCTGCTTCAAAGATGGGTCTCAGTTCGTCCCTGAAATAGTCGATGAAAGGTGCATAGTAGTAGCCTATCTCTTCTATCATGAAATAGAAGGTGTCATAGGCATCTTTCAGATCCAGTTTCTTGTCTCTTACATCTGCAAGTGTCTGAAGACGGAGTATTTCTATGTTTTCTACCTGAGCTGACACCTCTTGGGCGGTCTTCACTTGATGAAAGTAACGATCGATAAAGGCGTTGCGCTCATGCAGGTTGCGTTTGTAGAACAGCTCTCGCTCTTTTTTGTCTGCCTCGTTCTTGTTTACTTCCTCAAAACGTTCGGCATGTACACCTGATAAGGCTACTGCCATTCCACCGACATCCATGACGAGCTTGCGGTCTCGGGCTATGCGGATGACATAGCCTTCAAGTCCGGCACGTTCACCTGTCACGATGCGAAGTAGGGTGCGGTTCTTGGAATAATAAACAAAAGGACGAAGAAGGAAGCGGAGACGCTCTGGCTCGGTTTCTGCCACACGCATGAATGGCTCCATTTGGTTGCAGGGGATAGTGGCAACCTTTCCTGTACTACAATTTTTACAGAGTTTGTATGGTTTTATGTTTTTATCTAAGTAGTCCTGTAATGTTTTTGGGTTACCTTGCAAGAATATCAGTCCACTTACAGAAGGGGTTTCCACTTCGCGCATTCCGCCTCTGTTCCTATGACGGGGGACATATTTTATTGTCTTATGCACGAAATGGGTTACTCTATCTTTCTTCAGCTGTTCTTCTATCGACTTTACTTTTTGGTTGTGTACAAAAAGATAACTCCATGACGTGCAGTTATCTTTATCGTTATTACTTGGAGGCACTTCGAGAATGGATTCGTCTTCTTTCTCTGTCTCAGTTTCCTGGTTCACCTGCGAGCACTTCTTTATCGCTGAACCAGTCATTTCGTCTGGCTCAGAAACGTATGTACCCTCTTGAAAATCATTGTTTTCAGATGTCTGAAAACGCTTTATTTCGTCGGCTGTAGACTGAGAGACCGTGCAATCCTGCTTCATAACCTCTCCGCTACTTTATGTCACTGCTGGCTACCATCACCTGGGATGACGATGCCAATTTTACAATAACATTGTTCATAAATTCATACTATCTGCGTGTATGTTTGTCCAATTATGGGATTCAATGTTTCACAAATCAAATGTGCTGATTGCGCTACATTTTCACCTCATAATGGCTTTGTGTCTTTATCTTTTTACGTACTGTTTTCACATGATAAAACAATACCTACCTTGCAAAGGTACTACTTTCCCTTCACTCCTTATCATTTTTTTATGAAAAAGTTCCTGAGTTGTACATTCACGTGCATGGCGCAAAGTTACGCCTTTTTATATTAACGTTTGTGTCCTACATTTTGCATCGGGGGGATTGTAAGTGGCTTAAAGCAATATCAAATAGGCCCTTATTGCTTCTTTTGCAATATATAGAGTAACAAATTTGCGCGATAAAAAATTGAAAGTTTTTTAGGGGGTGTGAAAGTTGGGCTAAGTGAAAAGCGGTGAGAACGTTGTAATTTACTAACTTTGCACTGCTATGCAACTTTCAGAGCTATTACAGAAGTTTGCAGCCCACCCTCAGGTGGCTGCACTTGCACATATATTGTCGACCCCATCTACGACACTAACACACCTACAAGGACTGCAAGCATCGGCAGCCCCTACTATTTTTTCGGCGCTTACGGTGCGCAAGAATCCTACCCAACGCCCCTTCCTTTTCGTGCTCAACGATGAAGAGGAGGCTGGGTATTTCTACCATGATCTCACGCAGATGCTTGGCGATGAAAAAGCGCTATTCTACCCTTCGACTTATCGGCGTGCGGTAAAATATGCTCAGCGCGATGCAGCCAATGAGATACTACGCACCGATGTACTGGGCAAGCTCACTACTCAACGACAAAAGGGTGGTGCCTTGTTTGTCGTAACTTTTCCCGCAGCTTTATCTGAACGCGTAGCTCCCGTCAAGCAGATGGAAGAGCGCACACTCGTGGTACGAATAGGGAATTCCTACGATTTACCCGAACTAACAAAGCGTTTGATAGAAATTGGTTTTACTCGTAAAGACTATGTCTACGAACCTGGAGAGTTTGCCGTGCGTGGCTCCATACTTGACGTTTATTCCTATGCATCAGAATATCCTTTCCGCATCGACTTCTTTGGCGACGACGTAGACAGTATCCGCACGTTTGAAGTGCAGACGCAACTTTCAAAGGACAAAAAAGAAGAAGTAAGCATCGTCCCCGACACGGAAAGCAGGAGCAATGTTTCGCTAGTTCCCTTCACCGATTATTTAGCAGACGACACCGTACTCGTGGTGAAAGACCTCAGTTTCGTTCACGATGCCATTGAGCGCATCTATCAAGAGGGATTTGCCCGACAAGCATTGCAAGAGCACGAGGCCACTTCAGAGATGGAAGAAGCCGAACAGAAAGAGCGTTTGCAACGCGATTCATTGCTCATCAAGGGCGAGACGTTTCTGCGCGGAGTGGCTTCGCTTCAGCGCATCAGCATGGGCGTACAGCCGCTTGGAAAAGTCGCGACAGAAATCCAGTTTAACACATCACCTCAACCGCTTTATCACAAGAATTTTGACCTACTCCGTCAAAATCTTGGACAATATAGAGCTGACGGCTACGATGTATATATCCTTGCCGACAGTTTAAAGCAAACCGATCGTCTGCAAAGCATTTTTGAGGAGATGGGCACAGACTATCCTCTATTCACACCCATAGAGAAAACACTGCACGGAGGATTCGTTGACACTGATTTGAAGATATGCTGCTTCACCGACCATCAGATATTCGACCGTTTTCATAAATATAATCTGAAAAGCGACCATGCTCGCGATGCCAAGATGGCCCTTACTCTCAAAGAATTGATGCAGTTTGAGCCTGGCGACTATGTGGTACACATCGACCATGGTGTAGGACGCTTTGCCGGACTAGTGAGAATGCCTGGTTCTGACGGCGAAATGCAAGAGATGATAAAGCTCACGTATAAAAACGATGATGCCGTATACGTGTCCATTCATTCGCTCCACAAAGTGTCGAAATATAAGGGCAAGGAGGGCGAGCCACCTCGCATCAGCAATCTTGGCACAGGAGCATGGGAAAAGCTCAAGGAACGCACCAAGAAGAAAATTAAAGACATTGCTCGCGACCTAATCAAGCTCTATTCCCAGCGTAAGGAAGAGAAAGGTTTTGCTTTCAGTCCAGACTCCTTTATGCAGCACGAACTAGAGGCAGGTTTTGCCTATGAAGACACCCCCGACCAACTCCGAGTGACACAAGAAGTGAAACACGACATGGAAAGCGTCCGACCGATGGATCGTCTCGTCTGTGGCGACGTTGGGTTTGGCAAGACTGAGATAGCCATCCGTGCTGCCATGAAAGCTGCTGCCGACAATAAGCAAGTGGCCGTACTAGTGCCCACCACTGTGCTTGCTTTGCAGCATTACAAGACGTTTGCCTCGCGCCTAAAGGATTTCCCCGTCAGAGTAGATTATCTTACGCGTGCCCGCTCTACTGCACAAACCAAAGCCTTACTAAAAGATCTTGAAGCAGGAAAAATCAACATTCTGGTGGGCACTCATAAGTTGATAGGAAAGAGCGTAAAATGGAACGACCTTGGACTCCTTATTATAGATGAGGAACAAAAGTTTGGCGTAGCCGTAAAAGAAAAGCTCCGTCAGTTGAAAGTCAATGTCGACACGCTCACAATGTCGGCCACTCCCATTCCACGCACACTTCAATTCTCTCTTATGGGAGCTCGCGACTTTAGCGTAATACAGACTCCCCCACCCAACCGACGCCCCATCCAGACAGAGATTCACACCTTTAGCCACGAAGTAATAGCCGACGCTGTCAACTTCGAGATGAGCCGCAATGGGCAAGTATACATCGTAACCAATCGAGTGGCAGCACTAGCCAACTTGCAAAATCTTGTACATAAATACGTGCCTGACGCTCGCATAGCCATAGGTCACGGACAAATGCCACCCGATCAACTCGAGAAAGTAATCATGGGATTTGTCAACTACGACTACGACGTGCTTATCTCCACCACCATCGTGGAAAACGGCATCGACGTACCCAATGCCAATACCATCATTATCGACGCAGCCCACCACTTCGGCCTTTCCGATCTTCATCAAATGCGAGGCCGCGTAGGGCGTGGCTCACGCAAGGCTTTCTGCTACTTGATAGCCCCTCCCCTTGCTCTTCTTCCTGACGAATCGCGTCGCCGACTCGAGGCCATCGAAAACTTCTCCGATTTAGGCTCGGGCATCCACATCGCCATGCAAGATCTCGACATCCGCGGCGCGGGGAACCTTCTAGGTGCAGAACAAAGTGGATTTATTGCCGACCTCGGATATGAAACATATCAGAAGATTTTAGCAGAGGCCGTAACTGAACTGAAAAACGACGAATTTGCCGACCTTTATGCAGAAGAGCTCAAGAAAACGGGTCACCTCAGCGGAGAGAAGTTTGTCGACGATTGCACCGTAGAATGCGATCTTCATGCCTATTTCCCTGAAAGCTACGTACCAGGAGCCACCGAACGAATGTTGCTCTACCGAGAGCTCGACTCCCTAGCCTCCGATGAGCAAATCAACGCATTCCGCCAACGCATGGAAGACCGTTTTGGAACTCTTCCCCCCGAAGGCGAAGAACTTCTACGCATTGTACCGCTACGCGCACTAGGCAGGAAATTGGGTGCCGAACGTCTCACACTCAAAGGTCGCCGCATGACGCTCTATTTCGTATCAAACCCCGACAGTGCTTACTATCAAAGCGACACGTTTGAACAGGTCATCAACTTTGCCACACACTCCTACCACCGCTGCAAACTCGACGAACAACGTGGCCATCGCCGCATGATCATCAACGATGTGCCCACCGTAGAAAGTGCGTTACTCGTGCTCCACAACATACTTACGCCTAGTGAGAGTTCATCCAACGATATAGCATAAGCCCTCTGCAAATCATGGCATTATTGCAATATTTGCGTAACTTTGCCTGCACATTTCACACAAGAACAAGACTTCCTAATCAATCAAACAGACAATGAACAAGCATACATTCCTGACAGGATTAGCCCTTCTGACGACGCTGACAGCTTCTGCTCAAGAAATAAAAGTATACAACACCGGACGTAAGTGGGATTCATCGCTCGATGCCCTCATACAAGCCCCATCTGAAAGACATTCACCCATGCGCTTGAAGCAAGTCCAAAGCAGTAAAGCCAAAGACATGATTCGCCTCAGCGTGACCACCCTCTTAGGCGCAGCACAAATCACAGCCGAATACCTGCAAGCTCAAGGCTACGAAGCCGAAGTAGCTAGCACACAACTCGTTGTGACCACCATCCCCGTGCAATTCATCCCCACTCTTGCTGCGCTCGACAACGTACTCTACGTTAATGCCCCCCGCCAACTCTATCCCTCAATGGACAAAGTGCGTACCGACATCGGTGCGAGCAAGATTATTGCTGGCGAAGGACTCGAATCCCCTTATACGGGTAAGGGAGTAATCGTCGGTGTCATTGATGCGGGCTTCGACTTCACCCACCCCGCTTTTAGCGGTCGGTGCAAGAAATATGGAGCCTATGCTACCAAAGGTACACTCACTGACAAAGCACCCAACAAAGACCCTAACGACGAAGTAGGCCATGCCACACACGTAACCAATATTGCTGCCGGAAGTCCCGTAGAAGGTTCTAATTATTACGGCATTGCCACAGGGGCGGAAATTCTGCCTATGATGTCCAATCTCGATGGAAGCAGCGTAATGCTCCAAGCCTCAGCCATAAAGGAATATGCAGAATCACAAGGCAAGCCTTGGGTGCTCAACATGAGTTTTGGAGCCATTCTCGGTCCGCACGACGGAAGCACCGCTCTCGACCAACACTTAGAATCATTGGCAGGCAAAGGAGCCATCCTTGTAGGTGCCATGGGAAATAATGGAGGAGATAAAGCTCACTTCACCTACACATTCCAACAAAACAAGGAAGCTGTCTACTTCACCATTGTGCCTAGTTCGTCCAATACCAACCAAGCCATCCTGGCCGAAATATGGGCCAATAATTCTTCAGGCTTAAAAGAACTGACCATCACCCCGTTAATCTATCGCAACGGAAATATTTATCGTCCCTCTGCACTGCAAGCTAGCAAACTGATAGAATCCAACGGAATAGACCCTTACAATCAGCGCCAATGCGTTCAACTTGCAGGCTATCTCTCTGATTTCATAAAAGCCATCCCTGGCGCATCGGGCAGCAATGCCAAACTCCTAATAGAAGTAAAAGGTAAAGCGGGAGCTACATTCCATGCGTGGGTAGATCAAGACAATTATCCCAGCACCATCGAAGCTGGCACATTCAGCTTTACCGTAAACGGCACGAAGCAAACCATCATAACAACTGCCGGCGACGATAATTATATGGTAGGCGAAGGTGCAGCTTCTGTGCCGAGCGCCATTGCCGTAGCGTCCTATAACGAGCGCACCAAATTTACCTCGCTCAATGGTTCTACCTATGGCTATTCCACTGGTCTCGAAGGCGGTATCAGTTCATTCTCAAGCAGAGGACCGTTTCTCAACAGCCTACCCAAGCCTACGGTAACAGCTCCTGGAGGTGCCATCATCTCGGCTTATAGCAAGAAATCATCCAATTTCAGTACCAACAACGAGGAACTCGTGCAGCGCGTACTCATCGCCAACACACCTGCCTACTATGGCATAATGAGCGGCACTTCCATGGCCACACCTGTCGTTTCAGGTACAATAGCCCTTTGGCTCGAAGCCAATCCCGAACTTTCACCTGCCGACGTCATCAGCATTCTGCAAAAGACTTCGCGTCACGATAACCTTACGGGGGGAACTCAAGGCAGTTGGGATGCCACATGGGGGTATGGCAAAATCGATGCTTACGAAGGTTTGAAAGAAGCCATCCGCATGAAGCAGAATGGTATCAACGAAACGATGAACAGTTCTGCCCCCGTCACGCTTCAGCGCGATGCCAATGCATGGAAACTCCTTTTCAACGATGATGAATCATTTGCCCGCATCCAAATCGTAGCCGCCAATGGCCAGGTAGTAAGCAACAATCTGTTACAGTCGCCGCTTCGGGGCGAAGAACACGTATTCCGTTTTAAGGAGTTAGGACTCACCCCTGGCGTATATGTGTTTAGTGTCGCTACAACAAGTCAGGCCATCTCTAGAAAAATGGTAGTGAAATAAACCACTCCCTTCCATTTATATATTATATGGGTGATTCTATAAATTCTGAAATATAAATTCACTTCCCCATACCACACATCCATCATCCGAACGAATAGAACCACCCAATATGAAAAGAAACGTGTAGCACTAGGAGCAAATACGACCCTAACGCTACACGCTTCTTTTGTATTCTATGAGCGGAGAAGCCAACTCCGAATGTATAAAAAACGAATTTATAGCAGCACATCGACAACGTCAGAGAATCAAGAAGCGAGCGGAGCAACGCTTTACCCAACCAATCCCCACATCTAGGCATTTCATAGACAGAATATAAAAGTTTTCGCACTTTCCTTTTGCACTTCGCTCACCATGAAGTAACTTTGCACTGAAATGGCTAAGCGCCACTCCGAATATAGAATATGTTCAAGATTAAAAAGAGAAATTGGTACGTCCCTAAAGGACAAGAGCCCACTGAATTTGATAAACGCATTCTGAGCTATCAAAACAGAGGCGAACTCGTTCCCACACGTAAACTCATCAAGACACCCGAACAAATTGAAGGCATCAAGCGTTCGTGTGAGGTCAACACAGGCGTACTCGATCTCGTAGAGAGCGAAATCCGCGCTGGCATGAGTACAGCCGAGATCGATAAGCTAGTCTACGACTACACCATAGCCCATGGCGCCATCCCCGCCCCACTCAACTATGAGGGGTTCCCCAAGAGTGTATGCACTAGCATCAATGAAGTGGTATGTCATGGCATACCCTCAGAATATGAGATTTTGGAAGAAGGCGATATTATCAACGTTGATGTGAGTACTATTCTTGACGGGTATTATAGCGATGCCTCGCGCATGTTTATCATCGGCAAGACATCCCCTGAAAAAGAGAAACTCGTACGCGTCACTAAGGAATGCCTTGAAATCGGCGCCGAAGCAGCCAAGCCTTGGGGATTCGTGGGCGACATAGGCAAAGCCATCGAAAAGCATGCGCGCAAGAACGGCTTCAGCGTAGTACGCGATCTGTGCGGACACGGCGTAGGGCTAGAGTTTCACGAAGATCCCGAAGTAGATCATTACAACACACACCATCACGGCATGTTGCTCGTGCCCGGTATGGTGTTTACCATCGAACCTATGATTAACATGGGCGATTGGCATGTGTTTATCGACGAAGAGGATGGTTGGACCGTAGTGACCGAGGACGAACTACCCTCAGCCCAATGGGAGCACACTTTCCTCATGACCGACAACGGACTAGAAATCCTTACACACTGACCCTTATCCCCTCTATCCAATGAACAATCATTCCCTACAACATACCCCTCACCAACTAGAGAAAGCTTGCATCTTGGCCATTGAGTCGAGCTGCGACGACACCTCAGCAGCCGTTCTTCGCGACGGATTCTTGCTGAGCAATGTCACCGCAAGTCAAGCCGTACATAAGGCTTATGGTGGAGTAGTGCCCGAACTCGCTTCGAGAGCACACCAGCAGAACATCGTGCCCGTGGTAGATCAAGCCTTGAAGCAAGCTGGCGTAACAAAGGAAGAACTCTCTGCCGTGGCCGTCACGTTAGGTCCCGGTCTTATGGGATCACTCCTCGTTGGCGTATCCTTTGCCAAAGGATTGGCCACATCGTTGGGCATACCTCTCATTGAGGCCAACCACTTACAAGGCCACATTCTTGCCCACTTCATTCAGACACATGATGACGAGCATCAAGTGCCTCCCTACCCCTTCCTCTGCCTGCTCGTGAGCGGTGGAAATTCACAGATTGTTAAAGTCAATGCTTACAACAACCTTGAAATTCTAGGACAGACCATCGACGACGCTGCGGGCGAAGCCATGGACAAATGTTCCAAAGTGATGGGATTTGGTTATCCAGGAGGTCCCATTATCGACAAGCTAGCTCGCCAAGGTGATGCACATGCCTATCAGTTTGCAAAGCCCAACATTGCAGGATTAGACTATAGCTTTTCAGGCCTGAAGACCTCCTTCCTCTATTTCCTACGCGACCAAGTGAAGCTCGACCCCAACTTTGTAGATCATCACAAGGAAGACCTCGCAGCTTCGCTCGAACGCACCATCGTGGAGATACTAATGAAGAAGCTCGACTTAGCCGTAAAGCAAACGGGCATCAAGCACGTGGCTCTCTCGGGAGGCGTCTCTGCCAATACGGGCTTACGCAATGCCTTTAAAGAGCGTGCTGAAAAGCGCGGATGGGACATCTACATTCCTCGTTTCTCATACACCACAGACAATGCGGCCATGATAGCCATCACGGGCTACTTCAAGTATCTCGACAAAGACTTCTGCCCGATAGACAAACCTGCCTATTCGCGCACCATACTCTGAGACACCCTCGCCAAGAAATCCCCTATCTGCAAATAACAAATACAAAGAAAGAATAATACACACATGGATTTAGATCTGAAACTCGTTAGCAAAGAGATTAACGAAATTATGTGGCGCGAGAGCAAAACACTCGCCACAGCAGAAAGCTGCACTGCCGGACGTATCGCAAGCGTAATCACTGCCGTGCCTGGTAGTTCCAACTACTACAAAGGCGGCCTCGTATGCTATGCCGATGAAGTAAAGGAAAACTTACTCGGAGTAGATGCCAAGGTGATTGAAGAGCAGACTCCCGTTTGCGAAGACGTTGTGTGCCAAATGGTGCTTGGAGCCAACAAGCTTTTCAATACCGACTATGCTGTAGCAATCAGCGGCTACGCTGGTCCTGGAGGACCTGATGGCGGAAAGAGTGGCGTGATTGTAGGCACCATCTGGATTGCCGTGGGCAATGCCGACAAGATTGTAACGCGCATGATTGAGGAAGATAATGGTCGCGACAAGAACCTAGCATCTGCCACTTCTGCCGCCATGCACATGCTCCTCGACTACATCAAGGGCGAAGAGACAGAAGAGGCCTCTAGCGAAGCATAAGTTCTCCTTACGCCAAGAAATTTCTCCCCACATTTACACACAACGCATCGCCATGCCTTATATATAAAGGTATGGCGATGCGTTTTTTTCTTCCATCGTCCTCTACCTAGAGCACATTACCCCGTCGACAAAACCTGCATACAAGAGAGAAAGAAGAATAGGCACGGCCATAGGCGGTACAGAAACAAGCGAAAAGAGCAAGAAAGGCTCATTTTCAAAGATAAAGAACAAGAAAAGAATTTTTCAGCGTTTTTTTTCGTAACTTTGCATAAGTTACGATGAATGTCCACCTATAAGTGTGCCATACACCTTATATATATAGGCACGCAAAAGCAACAACGACATTCCATCGCAAAGGCATAGGAAGACTCCCCTAAAGCCACATTAGTCACACACCGCATAACACATTCACATGGGTATATTCAGTAACATATTCTCAAGAAAAGAAAAAAAAGAAGTTCTCGATGCCGGACTCGAAAAGACCAAGACAACCTTCTTCGGCAAGCTGACACGTGCCATTGCAGGCAAGAGCAAGGTAGACGAAGAAGTGCTTGACCAACTTGAGGAAATTCTGATTACCTCCGACGTTGGCACGGACACCACTATTGATATCATTCAGCGTATCGAAGAACGCGTGGCTCGCGACAAATACGTAAGCACTTCCGAACTCCACACGATACTGAAAGAGGAAATCGGAAGTTTACTTACGCAGAGTGGCAACGAAGACACCGAAGGATTCGACATCCCCGAAGGCCACAAACCCTACGTAATCATGGTGGTGGGCGTAAATGGTGTGGGAAAGACCACTACCATCGGCAAACTGGCCTATCAGTTTAAGAAGGCCGGACTAAAAGTGGTGCTCGGAGCTGCCGACACCTTCCGTGCAGCAGCCGTAGAGCAACTCGTCATTTGGGGTGAACGAGTAGGCGTGCCCGTCATCAAGCAACAAATGGGAAGCGACCCCGCTAGCGTGGCTTACGATACAGTCAACTCAGCCAAAGCACAGGAGGCCGACGTCGTGATTATTGACACGGCAGGCCGTCTCCACAACAAAGTGGGACTAATGAACGAACTCACCAAGATTAAGAAAGTGATGCAAAAGGTAGTGCCCACAGCGCCCGACGAGATATTGCTCGTACTTGATGGCAGCACCGGCCAAAATGCTTACGAACAGGCCAAACAGTTTATTAAAGCTACCGACGTAACCTCACTAGCCATTACGAAGCTCGATGGCACAGCCAAGGGCGGCGTGGTGATAGGCATCTCACACCAACTTAAAGTGCCCGTAAAGTACATCGGACTAGGTGAAAAGATGACCGATCTACAACCATTCAACCGCACAGAGTTTGTCAACTCACTCTTCGAGGGAAGCAACCTCTAACCCAATTTTTCCATCCTCCCCTTCCCCACTCAAAAAAACATTTACGCACACGAAAAGCATGAGCACCTCTACTCCTCAACCCACTCGCACCGTCGACATCATCACCATGGGATGTTCTAAAAACTTGGTTGACTCCGAACAACTACTCAACCTCTTCAACGAGCACGGATTCCAAGTTTACCACAATCCCGACACCACCCATGGCGACATTGCCGTGATAAACACTTGCGGCTTCATCGCTTCGGCCAAAGAGGAGAGTATCAACGAAATTCTAGAACTCTGTGAGCTAAAGACCGATGGTGAGCTCAATCGCGTGTATGTAATGGGATGCCTCTCAGAACGCTATATTACAGAACTGCGAGAAGAGATTCCCGAGGTGGACAAATTCTACGGAAAGTTTAATTGGAAAGAACTCATCACCGACCTCTGTGCCGAACAATCTTCCACCCCACCCGTTCACCACGAGAAAATCATCACCACACCGAAGCACTATGCTTACCTCAAAATCTCCGAAGGATGCGACCGCCACTGTGCATACTGTGCCATTCCTATCATCACGGGAAAGCACAAGAGCCGACCTATGGAAGACATACTCAACGAGGTGCGCACACTGACGAGCCAAGGAGTGAAAGAATTTCAGGTCATCGCTCAGGAGCTAACCTACTATGGCATTGACCTCTACCACGAACAACGCTTACCACAGCTCATCGACCAAATGGCTGAGATACCCGGCGTAGAATGGATTCGCCTCCACTATGCTTACCCCACACACTTCCCTATGGAACTGCTCAGCGTAATGCGCAAGCACAAGAATGTGTGCAACTATCTCGACATTGCCCTACAACACATCTCAGACCACATGCTCGAACGCATGCATCGCCACATCACTAAAGAAGAGACGCTCCGCCTTATCAGCGATATGCGTAGAGAAGTGCCCGGCATCTGTATTCGTACCACTCTAATGGTAGGATTCCCAGGCGAAACGGAAGAAGATTTCGAAGAGCTCATGGACTTTGTGCGCACTGCTCGATTCGACCGCATGGGAGCATTCGCTTATAGCGAAGAAGATGGAACGTATGCTGCCGAGAACTATGAAGACGATGTGCCCGAAGAGATAAAAGAGCAACGACTTGACCGCATCATGACCCTTCAAGAGAACATTGCCGCCGAACTTTCCGAAGCGAAAGTGGGCACAACACAACGTGTCATCATCGACCGCCAAGAAGGCGACTTCTTCGTAGGACGCACAGAGGCCGATTCGCCTGAAGTTGACTGTGAAGTGCTGATACAGCGCTCAGCCGACGCCCCCTTGAGCATCGGTGAATTTTACAACGTACGTATCAACGACTGCGAAGGATTTGATCTCTACGGAACAATCGCCTAACATTGTCACCCCCCCATCTGAGAAATCCTCTCAGACATTCATTCAAAGCATTCTCATCGTGAACAATAAAGATTTCATCAATGCCTTAGCTTCTCGCACAGGATTCACCGCTAAGGATTCGCAAAAGTTGACCACAGCCTTTACAGAAAGCATTGCCGACAAACTTGACGACGAATCGCAACTTGCCGTGCAAGGGTTTGGTGTGTTTGAGGTAAAGAAGAAAATGGAGCGCGTGGTGGTCAATCCGAAACTCAAAACACGACGTCTCAATCCACCCAAGTTGGTGCTTGCATTCAAGCCGAGCAACATCCTTAAAGAGAAAATGCAGTAGGCGTGCATGCTTTGCAAGAAAGAACTGCACGACAAAAAATGGCGTTACTCTTTATCTAGCTATCAACAACATGAGCATTGTGTACAAACGCACTGCTTCTCTCCTCCCTCACGCATACCCACACAGAATATCCACCCCCTTTTCTATCTGAAAGAATGAAAAAGAAATTGCTCTTACAGGACTTTTCCGAATATTTAGTCAAGAGTGAAGGCATTAACAAGAAAGATGCCGACAAATTTGTGCGCTCATTTTTTGAAGTAATCGAGGAAGGACTACTGGAGGATAAGTTCGTAAAAATCAAAGGATTTGGCACTTTCAAACTAGTATCTGTAAGTGAACGTGAAAGCGTGAATATCAACACAGGAGAACGCTTCATGATAAGCGAGCACACCAAAGTATCGTTCACCCCCGACACAACGATGAAAGACCTTGTCAATCGTCCCTTTGCCCACTTCGAAGCCGTAGACCTTAACGAGGATATTGATATGAAGGAATTTGAGATAGTTGATGAAGAGATGATGGAGGAGGAAGAAGGAGTCGACGATACAACCAAGACATCAGAAGAGGAGACTGCAGAAGACAGAACCGAAACCAAACGGACACAAGAAGAGCCACAACAGCCATTGGAAACAGCTTCTACAGAAGAGAAGGAAGACACTCCAGTTTCATCTCACCCAATGGAACCTACCCCCATCACGAATGGGCAGCCCTCTTCTACACCGACTGCCGTTGAAAACGCGGCTAGCCCGTCACCACAGTCCAAGGAAACGTCTCAACCCGTGACTGAGCCCGAACAAACTCAACCCATAGCGCCCCAACCGACGGCAGCAGAATCTCTGCATCCCCAAACAGAGATGCCAACCACACCTGTATCAGAAAACCAAGAAAGCACTGGAGGACACGCTGAAGAGGAGGAAGTCGTAGTCACTCCCACACAACCCATCATCAACCCCAACGTTTCAAATTCGCAACAAACAGAAAGCACCAACGACGAAGCTTGTGCATCCCAACCAGAGAACCATAGCAATGCCACCATGGGATATACCTACACTGATGCTCCCATGCCACGCAAGCAAAATTGGTGGAAAACGTCGGCCATCTTATTGGGAATCGTACTACTAATGTTCTCTAGCTACTTTGCTGGCTATTTCCGCATATTCTGCCCTTGCTCTATTCCCTTCGTAGGCAACACTTGGGACAATCTTGCGCCAACACCAGCCGAGGAGTCTCAACCCATACAACAACCCAAGCCTCAACCCACAGACAGCATAGCCAAACAACGCGTAGATAGCGTAAAAGCACAAACGCCTGCTACTAAGACAGAGAAACCTGCTTCCAAAGCAGAAGAGGCGCAAGCCACTAAGGATTTGGCCCCTCAACCCCAAACAGAAAAAGCCACGACTGCAAAGCCACAAGACAAAGTACGTCCAGCCACCCATCGCGTAAAGATGGGTGACAACATCTACCGCATTGCTCGCCGATATTATGGTTCGGATAGCTATGCCCAACGCATCATTGAGGCCAACCACTTAAAGGATGCCAACACCATCACCATAGGCATGGAGCTAAAACTTCCCTAAGTGGCTCATCATACAGGCCAAGGAAAGCGAATCTCGCAAATCGTTGATACTGAAAGGATTGCACAAAAGCATTAAAATAAAAACAAAAATTGCCCCCAAAAAACTTCCTCTAAGAGGTGTTAACATCAAAATAAAAGACGTAACTTTGCAGTATGATTGAACTCTCAAAACATATTGAAAGCCTCTTGCTGAAACATGACTGCGTCATCGTTCCTGGACTCGGTGGGTTCGTTACGCAGTATGTACCCGCACGACGCATCGACAACGAAATGTTGTTCTTGCCCCCGTGCCGCAGCGTTGGCTTCAATCCGCAGCTCACTCTCAACGATGGGCTGCTAGTTCAGTCGTATATGCAAGCCTACGATACCAACTATCCAGAGACCATAAAGCTCATCAACAACTCCGTGCAACAACTCAAGATGCAGCTTCAAGAAGAAGGCGAGTATGAGCTTTCAGGCATAGGCAAACTCACTTTGGGCGTAGGCGGAAAGTACAATTTCATCCCTTGCGAAGCGGGTGTACTATCGCCCGAACTCTATGGCTTGGATGCCGTAACACAGACCTTGCTCTCCAAGGAAAGAAAAGCAGAAAGCACCGATATTATAGTTGATAATGGGAAGCAGAAGAAGGTGCGCTTAAAGCGTACGGAAAAGAGCTATACTATCAGCATCAATCGCGAGCTAGTGAACTATATAGCTGCAGCCATTGTAGCCGTATTCTTCTACTGCCTTTGGGTTACGCCCGTGAGCGACACCACAAAGACAGAGCAGCAGGCAGCGTCGATGGTATACGAACAACTTTTTCAATCATCCTCAGCAAAAACTTCGACATCCCCCATACAGGCGACAAAAGCAGTACAAACGGCTCACCCTATGCAGCAACAGACTGCCACTGAGACCGAAGCTGAAGCACAGCCATCAGCCACAGTTTCCCCTGCGACAGAGACAACACAACCTAGCACAAAAGTTGGAACACAGAGCGAAGCTACGAAAACCATTACTTCCGCTCCAGAGAACAACGATAAGAAATATACCATCGTGCTGGCAAGTGCTATTAGCGAAGCCAATGCTTCTTCCTTCTCGAAAGAATTGAAGAAAGAGGGATTCCACGAAGTAACTCCTTACCGCAAAGGGCGGATGGTAAGAGTTATCTACGGACACTATGCCTCTGAGAAAGACGCCCACGAAGCATTGAGCAAACTTCACCGCCACAGTGCATTTTCAGATGCGTGGGTGATGCAAACGAAATAATGAAAACATCCAAAGGGGAACTACGAATCATGACTTTCTGTGCATATTCTTAGTTCCCTCTTTTTTTAAGACAGCCTTCAATGAAACGCATACGATGCCCCAAATGTGACGAATCCATTCTTTTCGACGAAACAAAATATGAGCCGGGAAGAATCTTGGTATTTGAATGCCCTGAGTGCCATAAGCAATTCAAAATACGCATTCCGCAGCCGAAAAACATCACGGCGGAAGAAGCACCTACAGAAGAACAAACCATCTATGGCAAACTCGTGGTGCTAGAAAATGCATTTCACTTCAAACAGGAAATACCCCTCTATGAGGGCGAAAACGTGGTAGGCCGTTTGATTAAAGGCTCTAAAGCCAATGCAGCCATTAAAACAGTTGACCCAAGCATGGACACTACTCACTGCATTATCACTGTGAAGCCGCGACCCAATGCCGAACCACGATTTACACTGCGCGATGCGCCCTCTAACACAGGCACTTTTCTACAAAACGAAATTCTCTCTGACCACGACCGCGTCAACGTGACCGATGGCGATATCATCACCATCGGTGCTACAACAATGATTCTCCGTACCCAACTTGAGGAAGAGGAGTAAAAACAACTATCGCACCTTCTCTATTGCTATTGAGAGGGGACACGCTGAAAAGCAAAGGGAACGATCAAGCATTCCATTGACTTACAATAAACAGCCCAAAGAGAGGTGCGCAACGTTTTGCAGCGCTTGCCATGAGCGTTGTCTTTCCCCACTTCATTTACTCTATTTTGGCTACAACCAAACACTTTGCTGCAATGAAACACATTCTTACCCTCACCGCCTTTTTCCTTGGCCTTTTGACCATGGCACAACGCCCGTTTGAGGGACATTTCTTTTGCAAAGAAACGGGCGTAAATATGTATCTCAACCTATACGAAGAAACGCTGACGGCACCTGGATTTTCCTTCCTTGGGAAAATGCATGGCTATATGAAGGATGGTATCTACGGCACTTGGATGATTACGAAGTGTAACATAAAAGAGAATAAAGCGCTCATCAGGTTCAGCAATGATATTGGATCGGATTCGCAAGACATTGAATTTACACAAACTTCCGATAGCACTTATACTTACCACACCGTGGGCGGAAATGCCATTAAACGCGCTGTGGGTAGGAGATTGGTGAAAGTAACGGGAGAAATGAACTTTGTAAGAAAATAAAAGTAGAGAATCATGGGAAGCAACGTGCTTAGTTGCTCCTTATGATTCTTTTTTCGTCTTTGAATACTATCCAAATAATACTTCCAATACCACGAAAATCTCATCATCAGAATGAATAGGACCACTCTAAAAACACTTTAGATTTAATCCTTACCTTGTTTTCATGCCATGTCCTTTCTTACCCCATTCTATCATCGCTTTGCATCCATTATGTGCCAACTTCGTGAGATTCTATTCCCACGTTATTGCCAGATATGCGGCAATCGACTGATGAGCAACGAGCGCCACGTGTGTCTCACCTGCTTACTTCGTATTCCATATACTAGACTTCGAGGAAAGAAGAACAGCGTGTTAGAGCGCAATCTGTGGGACGACATTCTCTATACCGAACGTGCCCACAGCTTTATGTATTATCACGCCAAAACAGACCTCTGCCAGATATTCTTCCAATTTAAATATTACAACAATCCCTCTCTGGCCGTAACGATGGGCGAGTTCATGGCTCACGATCTTGATGGTACGGATTTCTTCTTGAATATCGACTGCATTGTGCCTGTACCCCTATCGAGCGCTCGCTTTCAAAGCAGAGGATACAATCAAAGCGAGCGACTAGCTCAAGGAATCAGCAACGTGACAGGTATTCCCGTGGACACATGGTCGATATGCCGCACTGTAGATAACCCCACACAGACACATCTTCATTCCCAAGAACGCATGGACAATGTGAGAGGCATCTTCGCCCTTACCGAGCAGGCTACCATTGCAGGAAAGCACATTCTTATTGTCGACGACATGATTACAACAGGCAGTACCGTTCGCTCCTGCGCTCACACTGCACTAGCTGCTGGCAACGTAAAGATTAGCATCATCAGCCTCGGCATGTCGGAGCGCAATCGAGAACATGGAGTGCCCGAATGGATTAGGCCGTAATATTTTCTTAACAATCCAAAGTTTGTTGCAGACATACGTGTTCCACGTCGGAAGATAAGTGATTGTCATCAATGCTATTCAATAGCTCTGTGGATAATGCAAGGACACACTAGTCCACCCAAACAGAGGAGAGGAATTTTCCCTTTGTTTACTTATAATCCGGCATTGGAAGTTTGCGAATACTTTCAGCACTTTGCGCTCCTGTCTGCAAATAGGCACGGAAGGGAGGAAGCGTGCTACCTTCTGCAGCTCTTACAAATTGCTGTTTGACGGGATGGAGCAGATAAATAGGGATAGTAGTGGAGGGAATTTGCTTTGCTCGGAATGAGCCTTTAAGCACTGACTCTGCCTCAACAATCTGCACTTCTCCTGCTTGACTTTCTATAAGAATGCGATGCGTAGCAGAATCGCCCAAGGCAATATAACCTTCGCCTCTATTCAAGACACTCACACTGGAGAACGAAAAATCTTGTTCTCCGAGTTGGCACACACGTCCATTCACCACTTTTGCAGGGAATGGCAGACTCACCGTTTGCCATTGACTAATGCCTACATTCTCTCGCTGATAGACTATCTGCCCTGCTTTTACCAAGAAAGGACGAGGCGTAAACAACGGCATTTTATCCATCAATTGCAGCTGCTCATCTTTCAACTGATTGCCACTCTTTCCACAGATTACCACAAAGCGCCAGCTTTCAGGCACATACAGACTCTCAGCCTCAGCCACCAATATAGGCACATTGTGACCCTCTTGCTCACGAAAGACAAGGGACTGCTTAGGCAAATGAATGTGTGTCAGATCCAAGCATAGCATATCGTCGAAGTTTACCTCAGACAGTGCTTGAGCCGTCCATCCACCATGCAGCGTTGCCACTTTGTCTGCGTTAATATCTATTTGTGGTGGAGCTGCCACAATATGTAATTGTGCCAACGAAGAAGATGCTTCATTCTTTGGAAGCACCATCCATGTGCCTTTTACATAGCATAAATAGCGACTTTCTTTCTCTAGCGTGCACACTGCGCCGTCTTGTATCTTCCACCATGTTTTCTCTGACACCTCGGTTAAATCATAGGAGAGGAAACCATTCTTTCCATGTAAGAGGAAGGTCTGAGCACTTGCATTCACCTCTTCTGCTGTCCAACTCGCAATATGCTCCATTGATGCAATGCTTCCGTCGCTCAACAGATGGTCTGCGATAGGCTCCATCGTTTCACTATTTGTAAGTACTTCACTAGCAGAACCTATACAAAGCATTTGCCCCTCTTGCGGCAGAACGTTTACGCCCGTTGGCGCGTAAGTGGTGGAGCGATAAAGTGTGAGACCTTCTTCGCCTTTAGGATTCAAGTAGCCAAGCGTATAATTGTTAAAGCCCACATTATTCTTCCCTTGATAGCTTATGCTCAACACGCGATTACTACTAATAGGATCGTATAATTGCAATGCCCCTGATGAAAGCAAAGTTGCATTCCATGTGCATGTTTTCTTAACTGAAGGAACTAAATCCAAACCAGCCTTGCCATTCTCCTTTCTCGACAAATACATTTTCTTCGCTTGCGAATACAGTATAATCTGGCCTGTTGCATCATACGTGAGTTTCCATAAATATTTATCATCACTAACCTGCACCATCGCTTTTTCTGCATCCACATCTAGCTTTACAGCCTTTAGACGATTACTTGACATCGTTATAGATGACAAGAATCTCTCTATTCCCTGATCATCCACTCCACTAATTGCATAAACTCCCTCTTCTGGCAGGTCATGCAAAGACACACGAACATACGTGTTCGATTGTGCCATAACTTGGGGCACTGCATACGTGCAACAAACTATAAGCAGGAACAGATTCAAAACTTTTTGAGAGCACGCAGATATACGATGTATTGGATTTAGCATATATTATAGAGTTTACATTTTTCAAATAGCAGGCAGAACACTTCGCTCTGCCATTTCTCATATCCGCCATTTTACTTGCACAGAGCAATCATTCTTCCATGAAGAAGAAATCTCATCAAGACGAGAGGAGATGTAATTGCGATTAAAATAATGAGTGGAAGAAAAGCGAAGAGAAAGTGTGAGGAATTTAAATGCTTGAAAAGATCCCATCACTACGCCACACATTCCATGGTAAGCATAACTAGGGAAAGCATTATTATGAGGCATTTGCGGTTCGTAAGCATAGAGTCTACTCTCTGTATCATCAGTAAAGAAAAGCGAAGCAAATGCTTTTAGATGGAAACGAGAAGATGCTTTCCATGCAGCCCGTGAAGAGAGCATCCACCCCAAACTATTCTTCCCCGTCTGATGATGAGAATAGCAACCATCTAGCTGAGTATTCACCTCGTACTTAGGATAGCTCCATAGACTCGCTAGACGCAACTTTTGCGTGGTGCGATACTCTAAGCCTAGACGGTCGTTTTCCTTCAATGTGTATTGACGATTTTTCAACTGGTAGCGCAGTTGCAAGCGCCAACTGTTGCTTAGACGATAGGCCATTTGATACATAAATTCCATTCCCTTTGCATTCGGTTTTTGCGACAGGTACGTGGGTTTGAGAAAGCGAAACACATCCACATACCCAGTCATCTCCATCGAACGTCCAACAAGCCAATAAAGATTGCACAACATGCCTTGTTCATTACTCACACGACTTCCTTGCTGCAAAGCCTTACCATAGAGCGAAACGTAACGCGGTGAGAATTGCCGATATTGAAGTCCGAGGCGCAGACACCGCACAGGCACGTACAACAACCGGTGTATCGTGGCGATATGCCAATTACGATCCGTGGACACATCGCCTTGCACGTAAAGTTTGGAAAATTCTATATAATAGGAAGCTGAAAGCGAACGAGCCGTCTGTCCGCGAAAATAGTTTGCATTATACCACCGCTTGACGGGCGACACATATTTATTAAAATGCGTCCACACACCATCCGTTGCTAATCCCCAGTGTTTCTGATTGATGCCCCAATGCCAGCCCACCGTAAAATTACCCATCGTCCGACGAGCTTCTATCTCGCTCAATGTGCGATGGAGACCCGACTGCAAGAGCGTAGTTACCGTATCACTAGATGCGTTGCTTAACCTCGCATCCACCTTTCGGTATGATGCAAAAGCCATTATGTCTATTCCTTTCCAACGCCATGCTCCCACCGCGCCTCGAAAGAAATCTGCCTCATCTGTAGAAGTATGTGCACGAAACGCGCCCAAGGTGTTTCTCGTTGGTCGAGCCTCAACCACTCGTCCGCTAAAAATGCGTCGACCAAGCAGTAAGCCATTTCCGCTCCACACATTGTAATCGCCTAAAGCAAAACTCCAGTTCTTTTCCCGTGGACGCAATAGCACGTAGCCCGACAAATAATCGTAAGGATAAAACCCTCGCTTACCCACAGGCTCGCCTGCATCCTTTTCCATCGTCAATCCGTACATAACCTCCCGCTTATACGCATATCGGTAACGCATTACATGATGCAATGCGTTACCGATATAATAATTTGCCTTGCTCGGAACATCGGGCAGTGTATAGCCTGCTCGCCGATAAAGAGGAATGTCAAGCCGTGTCTCTAATTCATGATGTCCTTTCAGCATTTTAGGTCCCAACCTACGACTCTGCTCTATCAAATGGCGAAAAGTCTCAGATGGAGGAAGAGCCGAATCACAACGCACAAAAAGCGAAAGCTTGCAGCGCGTGAAATAATCCATTCCTTTCACTAGCTGTAATTCTCCTAAAGAGTGTATGCCATGTTTTCGTTCTCGATAACTCAGCAGCGAGTCGATTTGAGCCTCTTCAAGAAAAGGGAATATGCTCATTTCCTCCCGCGTACAACGATTTATCTGCAAGGGATGATGCGCAAGATTCTCCAATTGCTCTAACTTTTCAGCATCTACTTCTATATTCTCCCCCGATAGCTGTCCGTCCCAATAGTCGAGCACAAAATCATCCCAAGTCATGTAAGGCCCATCTTGCATCTGCGCGAAAAGATGTGCCATTCCACCCATAAAAAAGGCGATAATCAACAATAGACGATTCACTATAAGAAGTAGATTTAAGGAAATTCAGTGAGACGATATAAACATCGTAGGTTCTAAGTATGTTCTAATCTAAGCAATCGCTCTCGCAGCATCTTTCTGCGAAAGCGATTGCTCTGGATGAAAAACTACAAAATGAATAGAGGCTATTTTCCACGCTCATACGTGATATCATAAAAACATGGATATACATTTTTGGAAGCATTGGCCTGACCTTGCGAAGCGGGCACGATTAAGCGTACATGAGCAAATTCTGCTTCATCAGAATTGGGACGACCGAGATTGATATACGTAAGGGGAATAAGCCATGCTGGAGGTACATATGAATTATAAGTGCTATACATCACGCCACCAGGAAGGAAATTACCCATAAATGTACCCGAAGTGTTCGATACCGACATCACATCGGGATTCATTGAAGTTTTCACCGTGCAATTAGACGATTGTATAGAATCCGATGCAATATTAAATTCCGTGTAACGGCACAAGATACGCAAGTGCTCGCCATCTGCGAGTTTCTTCCCAGTACCTTTGGAAATAATCTGCATATACACCCCCGTACGATCAAAGCGTACATACTCGTTTTTACTCACATCCGTGGTGCTATCATTTTGATGAAACGCATCTTCCGAAATTACTTGTATATTGCCTGGCACATTGAGCAAATAGTCGTTATCATCATCACTTGCAATCTGTACGCCATAAGTTAGGAAAGAATTGATTTGCTTATTCTCACGCTTGCGCTTATCAGCATAGGTTTCATCATCATTACACGATTGAAAGAACATGGCACAAACCATAGCGATGAGAGGATATATAAAAAGGTATCGTTTCATTCGTCGTTAAAATATAGGATAAATTATTGCTTTATGACGGCAAAAGTACTAATTTTCTCACATTTCATTACCCAGTGTTCCATAAAAAAGCCATACGTGTCGTGAAAAACATGTCTTTTCGTCAAAAAAAACGAGTAAAACTTTGGTGTGAATCAAAAAGTTTGTAATTTTGCACCCCGTAAGTGGATAGCACGTCCGGCTGTTGGTTAATTTAAGGACACCACCCCAAGATTACGCAACAACAAAGCCTGAAACCCAGCGAAGGAGATTCTGCTCAATCTACTCCACACTAATCATACAACAAAGAAACAAAGCGAAAGCAATGTCTAAGATTTGTCAAATTACAGGAAAGAAAGCCATGATTGGCAACAACGTTTCTCACTCGAAGCGTCGCACAAAGCGCTCGTTTGATGTAAACTTGTTTACTAAGAAGTTCTACTACGTTGAACAGGACTGCTGGATTGTTCTGCGCGTAAGCGCTGCCGGTCTGCGTCTCATCAACAAGGTCGGCTTGGATGCAGCTCTTCAGAGCGCTGTAGCCAAGGGATATTGCGATTGGAAAAATATTAAAGTAATCGGCTAAAAAGTAGGAAACAATGGCTGGAAAGAAAGCTAAAGGCAACCGCGTTCAGGTAATCCTTGAATGCACTGAAATGAAAGAAAGTGGACTTCCTGGAACTTCTCGTTATATCACAACGAAGAACCGTAAGAACACTCCCGAACGTTTGGAGTTGAAGAAATACAACCCCATCCTCAAGAGAATGACCATCCACAAAGAAATCAAATAAACCACAGTAAACCATGGCAAAGAAAACAGTCGCTACGCTCCAGGAAGGTAAGACCGATGGACGTTCATACACCAAGGTAATCAAGATGGTAAAGAGCCCCAAGACTGGTGCTTATATCTTTGACGAACAGATGGTTCCCAACGATGCCGTTAAGGATTTCTTCAAGAACTAATCTTTCGATAGAAATTATCATCTAAGCATATACTTATTGCGAAAGCCATTCGGATTTAGGAATCTATGCATTCTCTCTAAATTCATGCTGACGCATTTATGCTCAAATACAACCGCACTTACTTTTAAGTGCGGTTTTTTTTACGCGACTTTCCTCTGAAAAGAAACAAAGCTAATAAAAGAGCAACGGAGACCGCCTTATCCCCATCTAAAGAGCGGAAATGAAAATATTTTGAGAAATTCATTTGGGCAATAAATAGGAAAGCATTACTTTTGCACTCCTAAAGTAAAATTATATTATTTACATTTGGGCCAGATTGGATTTGACAGCGGGTCGGAATGGTACGTAAGCACGCAGTGCGCCTGAAAGTGGGCACTTTAATCTCGGCTTTCAACAATTTAACTGGCGAAAACAAGTTTGCTCTCGCTGCCTAATCGAAGCATAGTAGATTGGCTTTATTCTGGCACAAGGTGCTGGAACGAGACATCACCCAAGAGCTGTTGCTCCGAAGCGTCTTGATAAGGTGGTGCAGATAAATCGGCGCTAGTTCACGTTGGCCTCGCAACATGAGCGAAATTCTTAGAGGATAAGATGTTGGTTGGTGGCACTGGTCTTGCCAACATACGAAAACTTAGTCAGTGATAAGCGTGTAGAAAGCGTATGATTTCCTCGTTTGGACGAGGGTTCGAGCCCCTCCTGGTCCACAAACGTATGTTGATTATCAACGACTTACGAATTATGCGTGCAAAATAAGCGGTTATGGCTACTTGTTAAACAAGTCCATAGCCGTTTTTGCTTTATCAGCAATATATAACAGGGGCAGCGGATATTACGGGTTGGTATTACCCTAAGGTCTCATTTTGTTTGCCTATTCCCATGTTGTAAAGCAGATAAGCGACAAAAACTATAAGATCGATCTCTCCTCACTCCAATACATTCCTCACCGCACATAGAAAAGGTGCTACGATCACTTGATGAGAGAAGCTCAACGACCTAGCCGCTGATGACGGACGGATCGGCATACAAAGCCAAATCGCCGAACCATTCGACAACCTCACAGACCAGCAAAGAGTACGGTTCTTTCATTTAAGCTCAGAGTAGAGACATTGTATACCCCTCCCTTTTCGTGATGAAATGGGTAAATCTACAATAGTTGTCAATTGTGCCTTGCTTCGAAAAGGACAAAAATTCTAACGCAACGAAACTTTCAATGCGCATGCAAGATACATCGCCCACGAGACTAGTTCCCCCACTCTCATCTCTTACAGTCTAAAAAAGAGGAAACTTATTATCCAAGACAATGCCCGCAGAAAGGAAACGCACTTATATAGCCATCGACTTGAAGTCATTTTTCGCTTCAGTAGAATGCGTAGAGAGAGGACTTGATCCGCTTTCTACACATCTTGTTGTGGCTGATGCTTCGCGCACGGAGAAGACCATCTGTCTAGCCGTTTCTCCTTCGCTTAAATCCTATGGTATAGGCGGACGAGCTAGACTCTTTGAGGTGGTACAACGCGTTAGGGAAATCAATCGGCAACGAGGAGATTTACTTCATGGGGGGGCCTTTACAGGAAAATCTACATTTGCAAAAGAACTTGAGACACACCCCGATTGGGCAATAGACTATATCATAGCCACCCCACGTATGTCGCACTATATCGACTATAGTGTGCGCATATATGGCATTTATCTGCAATATGTAGCCCCCGAAGACATTCACGTATACTCCATTGATGAAGTGTTTATTGATGCCACACCCTACCTAGCTACCTACCACATTACAGCCCATCAGCTAGCTCGCCAAATGATCTGTGACATATTGTCCCAAACTGGCATTACTGCAACTGCAGGAATTGGCACTAACCTTTACTTGGCCAAGGTGGCCATGGACATCGTAGCCAAACATTTACCAGCCGATGCCAACGGGGTGCGTATAGCCGAACTTAACGAAGAAAATTATCGCAGAAAGTTGTGGACTTATCGTCCGCTTACAAAATTTTGGAGAGTTGGGAAAGGTATTGCACGCAAACTTGAGAAACATGGCATCTATACCATGGGAGACATTGCGCGTCAATCAATACGTAACGAAGATTTACTCTATAGACTCTTCGGCGTAAATGCCGAACTGCTCATAGACCATGCTTGGGGTTGGGAGCCTTGCACCATTCGCCAGATTAAGACCTATCGCCCATCCACGAAATCACTCAGCAACGGACAGGTGCTACAATCGGCCTATACGTTTGATAAAGCCCGAGTGGTCATACAGGAAATGGCAGAAAATGCGGCACTGATGCTGACCGATAAGCACCTACTCTGCTCACAATTGGTGCTTGATGTGGGCTACGACCGAGAGAGTGTAAATCTACCACAGTTTTTTAACGTATACCATGGCGACATCGTGGCCGATCCTTATGGGCGTAGCATCCCCAAGCCCGCACATGCTACAACTCAACTAGACATTCCAACAGCTTCTGCACACCTCATTACACAAGCTTTACTGAAAGCATTCGACACATGCGTAAATTCCCATTTACTTGTACGCCGCATGAATCTTACACTAGCCAAGCTCGTGGATGAAGAGACTGCTCGCCGGCAAGCCTCACGCCCCGCACAGCACGACCTCTTCGATGCATTGGAAGAAAACGTTGCCCAACGGCAACGCGAACAGCAAGCACTCGAAAAAGAACGAAAAATACAACAAACGATGCTCAACATCAAGAAAACCTTTGGGAAAAACGCCATACTAAAAGGTATCAACTTTGCTGAAGGTGCCACCATGAGAGAGCGCAATTCACAAATAGGAGGACACAAAGCATGAACCATTCTCAAGACGATGCAACAATGGCTTATGCCGACATCATCCATCTGCCCCATCATCGATCAACAAAGCATCCTGCCATGAGTATGCACGACCGAGCCGCACAGTTCGGAAGTTTTGCTGCACTTACTGGCCATTACGATGCCATTGTAGAACGAGCCCGCCATACAGAACAACAAATTCAACTGTGCGAAGACGAGCGCCAACAAATTGAGACTCAACTCTCCACCATTATTCAGCAAGCCTCAAATCATCCCACAGCAACACTCATATATTTTGTTCCTGACGAACTAAAAGATGGAGGAGAATATCGAGAATATAGCGGACAAATCCTAAAATACGATGAACTCTCCCACATGCTTACGCTCGATAATGGCATTGAAATTCCTCTATCACACATCATCTTATGCAAAGATTGTGCAAAGCAAATGCTCTGAAAGAAAAGCTAGATTGCATATCCTAAAGGACGCATTTCCCAATTAAAATTAGAGACAAAGAAAATTGGACGCATAGTGTATAAAATACCACTTAAATGCCTCAAAAGTCCAAGAAAACAGAGTAGATTCAAAGAAAAATAAAGTTTTTATTGAAAAAATTGGGATTTCATTTGGTGGAAACAATAAAAAGTAATACCTTTGCACTCGCAAAACAGAAATAACGGCTCCTTAGCTCAACTGAATAGAGCATTTGACTACGGATCAAAAGGTTATAGGTTTGAATCCTATAGGAGTCACTCTTTCAAGAAAATAATTTCTGCTTTTGTACATTGGCTCCTTAGCTCAACTGAATAGAGCATTTGACTACGGATCAAAAGGTTATAGGTTTGAATCCTATAGGAGTCACAAAAAGGATTTCACTTATGTGAGATCCTTTTTTCATTTATACATCTGAGAACTTCGGATGTAACCATCAAAACATGGGGCCAGCGGATATTCCGGGTGGGTATTACCTTAATGTCGTATGTTTGCCCATCTCCTTGTTGTAAGCAGTTGAATGACCAACTTTACCATACACGATCAATAGGGTGTGGAATACAAATTGGAACAGCATTTATGAAGGAAACGCATCATCTCTGCTTACGAAGCATAAATCTATCTATGTACTCTGTTTGTAATACCTGCTTCTTCCTTCTAATTCCTTTTTCTCCCCTCTGGTGGCTAAGTGAGAAAGTTCCTCCTTTTTAAGCACCACACACCACGCCTATATAAATACACGCGCGCGCGAGGCAAAATCACCTTGTTATGCGTTCAAAATTAGTCTATCCTATCGGTCTTTATCCATAGAGTCTAATGGTCTTCATCGTTAGCACTTATCGGTCTTCATCGTTAGCACCTAATGATCTTCATCGTTAGAGTACTAAGATTTAGGTCGTAGAAACAGCTTAATCTTCATCGTCAAAGCAACCTTCCGGAAGGCCTAAAAAATCCACGATGAGGCGAGTTTCACGAATCGTAAGATTTTGCCTTTTGTCGAACAAAGAGCAGCGGGTCAACTGTTCGTAAAGATCTGTGCATCACTTAATCATTCCCGTCAGTCGTACCGCATTGCGTGGTTCACAATCAGGGAAATAGAGCATCGCCAGTGAGCGGCGAGTATAAGAAGAGTTTAATCTCATATCTATTATTTACTCAACTTTCCTCATCATACAACCGGGAATATCCGCTGACCCAAAACATGCACCTTAACTCCATTATTTTAAACCATTAAATCAAAAAGAATGAAAAGAATTGTATGGCTTGACGTATTAAAGCTGATTGCTATTTTTATGGTTATATGCGTCCATTGCTCAGACCCATTCAACGTGTCACTCGAAGCCCGGTCAAATCCCGAAGCCACACACTAACTGTAAATATGAAAATCCTTCCTCTGACGGGCAACTCGTGATTTGGGGATAAAACAAATCTTACATTATTCAGATTGGTAACTATTTTATGGCCACCCTCTTGCGTGTTGAGTTTAATCTCTGTTCGAATACACTATACAATCTTATCCTGAACTCGCGTTAAGAGCATATTCTAAGTTTCATGGGCGACGCGGCCCGCTTCGGCATAATGCTGAAAGCATACGCTTATAAATGGTGTATCCCTTTATCTCAGATACGGAACACGTCGCCCATAGGTCTGTTTTGATAATTTTATAGAGATGAACTACACAAAAAGCTACCATGCAAATGAATCATATTTGCCTTTTTAATAACTATAAAACTGTCGTGTTGTTAAATTTAGCGGAAATAGACTTAATATTTAGATAGAACGGCACTAATGTTTTAACAATGAAAGTATCTTTGCGAAATGAAGAAGTCAACGATTTGGATTATAGCCATAGTAATGGGCATATTTTTCCTCGCTTTGCTTTTTCTACAAGCAAAGTATTTTGAAGAGGTAATCAATATGCGTAAAGAGCAGTTTGACGAGTCGGTGACTCGAAGTCTTTATCAGACCGCTCGCAATCTTGAACTCAACGAAACCAAGAAAGGGCTAGAAACGCAATTTTCTAAGCAATCAGAGCGTAACGATAGTACAAAAACGGCCAAAAGCCCCACCACTTTCGAAGCTCGTTTACATAGCAACATTCCGGCCAATGTGCCCAAAGGTCTTTTCTTAGTCAATCTCAATAGTAACTCCACAGACGAGTCGTTGCGCGATTCCGTAAAGCAGCGCTACATCTACCAGCGTGCTTTGCTCAACGAAGTAGTCTACTCCATACTCTACAAGGCTAGCGAAAAGCCACTGGCCGAGCGCATAGATTTTCCGAGCCTTGACAGCGACCTCCGCACAGAGTTGCGAAGCAATGGTATCAACATCAATTACCACTTCTACGTTACCACCTCTGATGGACGAGAAGTATACCGATGCCCTGAATACTCCTCAGAGGGCGACAGATACACCTACCGACAGGTGCTCTACCCCAATGACCCTTCAGCACAAAAGGGAATCCTCTACATCCACTTCCCCGATATGCAGAGTTTTCTCTTTTCAAGCGTAAAGTTTATGATACCCGCCATCATTTTTACCTTGATGTTGCTCATCGTGTTTATCTTCACTATCTGGTCGATATTCCGCCAAAAACGACTTACGGAGATAAAGAACGATTTTATCAATAACATGACGCACGAGTTTAAGACCCCCATCTCCACTATCTCGCTCGCTGCACAGATGCTACGCGATCCCTCGGTGACAAAGAGCGAAACCATGTTTAAGCACATATCGGGCGTGATTGTAGATGAGACAAAACGCCTCCGTTTCCAAGTGGAGAAGGTTTTGCAAATGTCAATGTTTGATCGTAAAGCCACTACCTTCAAACGCAAGGAAGTAGATGCCAACGTGCTCATGCAAGACACTGTGAACACCTTCCGTCTCAAAGTAGAAGCCTCTGGCGGAAAGATTGATGCTCACCTCGATGCCGAAGACGCCATCGTCTTCGTAGACGAAATGCACTTCACTAATGTCATATTCAATCTTATGGACAATGCGGTGAAGTATAAAGCCGAAGATAGAGAACTCAATCTCACCGTGACCACTCACAATGAATCCGATGACAAACTAGTCATCACCATTGCAGACAACGGCATAGGAATCAAACGAGAAGACTTGAAAAAGATATTCGAAAAATTCTATCGCGTTCACACTGGCAATCGACATGACGTGAAAGGCTTCGGTCTCGGACTAGCCTACGTACACAACGTGGTGAAAGCCCTCGGCGGTTCCATTCATGCTGAGAGCGAATATGGAAAAGGAACGAAATTTATCATTACCCTTCCACTGATGGGATAATACAGAATATAGTAGCTTACGGAAAACAAGAGGAGACAATCTCTAGACCGCTAAGCGTATCACCCAATTGCATTATAAACATTAAAACATAAGACTATGATAACTTCAGAAGAAAAGATGAAGATTCTCCTCTGTGAGGACGACGAGAACCTAGGCATGTTGCTCCGCGAATATTTGCAAGCAAAAGGCTACGATACAGAACTCTGCCCCGATGGCGAAGCTGGTTATCGCGCTTTCACTCAGAACAAGTACGACCTCTGCGTACTCGATGTGATGATGCCCAAGAAAGATGGATTCAGCCTTGCCCGCGATATTCGCCAGGTCAATGAAGAAACTCCTATCATCTTCCTCACCGCCAAGACACTAAAGGAAGACATATTGGAAGGCTTCCGCATTGGTGCCGACGACTATCTGACAAAACCCTTCTCCATGGAAGAACTCACCTTCCGTATCGAAGCCATTCTTCGCCGTGTACGCGGTAAGAAAAACCGCAATCGCACACACTACAAGATTGGTTCTTTCTCATTCGATACACAGAAGCAAATCCTTTCGCGTGGAGATCAGCAGACTAAATTGACCACAAAGGAGAGTGAACTTCTAAGCCTACTCTGCGCTCACGCCAACGAAATTCTGCAGCGAGATTTTGCTCTAAAGACCATTTGGATAGACGATAATTACTTCAACGCTCGTTCGATGGATGTATACATCACCAAACTCCGGAAACACCTCAAGGCCGACGAGAACGTAGAAATTATCAACATCCACGGCAAAGGCTACAAACTCATATCACCTGAGCCTGAGGGAAACGAGTAAGTTTTTCCTAATCTCAATTCCCCACTTCCTTCTTTTAGTATCTATTGAACGGAGAATCTTGCATCTATTCATCTTCAGAGAATCTAACAAATATCTAATGATGAATAGATGCAAGATTTATTTTGCTGACATCTACACATAACCTAGGAACGCATCGTCTCCCATACAGAGATACCATGCAGAAAGAACATTCCCGAACAGACTTCCAAGCTAAGACAACAGAACACATTGAACAGGAAAGTAAGCATCTTCGCCCAATCTTTTTCAGGTTCTTCAAGGGAAGTATAGCAGCTCACATACTATATGAGCATAAATCCTATCATTGTAAGCAAGTTTAGGAAAGCTCCCTAAGCGTTTTATACGCTTTTGTATGACCATTAAAAAACAGATTAGCACCATAGAGTAACCAACATCTGTTTTTTATAACATTAGCCCTCTTGCCGTAGAAATATCTCAAATGAAAATTCTGTTTCAGTTGCTTGAAAAGAAACTCTATCTTTATGCCAAGATGTGCTATGGGTTTCGGGAAACATGAAATCAGTTAACTCACGAATAGAATAGAATCTTTTAATGACTGCATAAAGCAAAGCATGACAACAACATGTTGGTATGCATCAAAGAGCCTTACATAGCGTTCTCCTTTCTTTTAACGGCTGAATTTGAAAAGATCCTACTTGTCAAACAAACGAATTAGTTAGGTAACCATTAGATAATGCTACGCCGAGCGTACATAAATAAAGCCTCACCTGACATCGAGTCAAGTGAGGCTTGTAAAGAAATTGGCGGCGACCTACTCTCCCGCGGGTGTGCAGTACCATCGGCGCGGTTGGGCTTAACTTCTCTGTTCGGAATGGGAAGAGGTGATCCCCAACGCTATAACCACCAGAATA
>OJKP01000099.1_pt1 | contig 71797 bp, 56 predicted proteins | sample 1596521 | NCBI WGS metagenome assembly OJKP01 (sample SAMEA4350130, study PRJEB24818) | metagenome | biome: human; feature: gut; material: faeces | place: Denmark | collected 2013-09
TGATGGGGGTTCAGATCGACACGTGCCTCCGACAAGACACCCGTCAACTTATCATCATCTGCACCGCCCCTATTACGTGACAACTGCCAGGCATAATACAAGAGCTGCGCAGATGAATAAGGGATTTCCTGTTTCATCGTCGCTATAGAAAAAAATGAGCGTTGAACTTTATTCTGGAAGTACGAGCCACATGCAAAAAAATACCTGAGAGCATGATACAAAAGAAGCGTGAGCTTCACTTATCATACTCTCAGGCATTTGGCGTGGCCCTCCCAACAGATAAGTTCAGCCCACGCTATAGCGCAGGCATTCACTTTTCTATTGTTGGGATACGTCTTTAAATCGCCAAATTTCGAGAGTATTCCGAATATCGTAAACGCTTTGTATATTAATATGTTATATGTCTATAAAATTGTTCTTTCTGTTTCTTATTTTATTATTTAATTGTTATACATTCAGTTTATCGGTCGGTATGGGCGCAAGGCTCATCGTCCCGATTTGGTTGCAAAGATACAAAGAATATTTGAAACTTGCAACTCAAAGGCGCAAAATATCCTTAACGGAGAAGATTTTGCTGATTGCATCAAAGGAGAAGTATTGATCATCCATTATCATATAATCCTCCCTCTGCTTTTTGCTCATATTCTTTATCTCGGGAAACATCTTTACAGGAACTATCACCTCTCGACCATCGGTCAAGAAAACTGCCATTGCTCCACGTTTCACATTGAAATCTAACTTTTTGATTCCTAAAGTTGTATCTTTATATTTGCACATAATAGACCTCCCTTTATTTTATTGTTTTTATTCTAATTTTCTTGCCAGCAAAGACATCGTCAATCATTCTATTGAATTCATCCCAATGTTTATCTATAGCTTCAATAATCACAGCTTCTTCTGATGCCGACAGTTCAGACCAAGCTATCTCTATTTTCTTTTGTCCATTCTCTTCTATCCATATCTTAGCTACAGTATGTCCTCGATGAGACTTCTTGCTTCCACGTTTTACCACATGGATATGCTTTCTGTTCTCATTTGCATCAGCAGGGAAAACAGAAAGAATGAAACACAATATCAATGCCAGTTTGCCCATCTTATATTTTTTATATTAAGCGATGGCAAAAATACAAAGAAATATCGAAATATACACATTTTTTTGGATAAATATTTGGTATATTGATAAAATAATCGTATTTTTGCCACAAAAGAAAGCAAAGATGCTGAAGGGTAGTAGATTCTATACCAAGGCTTTAGACGCTACAAGCATACCTACCATTGAGAGAGAAACAAAGATTATTGTGAAGAATGATGACAGCATACATTGCGGTCATCAATTGCAGCAAGAAGGATATAACCCTGTGGTGCTCAACCTTGCCAGCCGTCGCAACCCTGGCGGTGGTGTCCGTATATAGACAGAATTACAATCATCAAATAATCAATGAAATGAATGAAGCATATTCTGAAAACTTGTCATTGATTACTGAATATAACAATAAGAAATAAAAATAAGAAATAAAAATATGAAACTTAACAAAATCCATCATGTAGCCGTGATTTGTTCCGACTATGAGAAATCCAAGCATTTTTATACAGATGTGCTCGGAATGAAGATCATGAGTGAAAACTACCGTAAGGAACGTGACTCCTGGAAAGCAGACTGCTGGCTTGATGACAACTATATCATCGAGTTATTCTCCTTCCCTAACCCACCAGCACGTCCTTCCTATCCGGAAGCAGCCGGTCTGCGCCATCTTGCTTTTGAGGTAGATGATCTTTCGGATGCAATTGATGAACTTGACTGTAAAGGCATCGCACATGAGCCTATACGCACGGATGAATATACAGGCAAGCGATTTGTATTCTTCAGTGATCCAGATGGTTTGCCGATTGAATTGTATGAAAAATAAAAATTCAAGGGCAAACCATGCTAGGTATGTAGGCATCCGGTATTTATATTAATCTCCTTTCTTACCAATTCAGTACCCAACTTGCATTGGAGTATTTTCCGATAGTCTCAGCATCCTTGAGAGCGTCAAGCTGACGGACATGCTTGTTTCTCTTGCTGATATCTATGGTTTTACCTTTCCTGTCATGGCTGTTGAATTCCAGGAGATTTACCGTAGATGCCGACTCATCTATGGGACCAAAGCCTTCCGAAGGCACACCATCAAGCGTACAGTTCAGCAGCACGCATTCCGCATCAGGATAATTTCTGCCCTTGTTGTCAGGAAGGCGGGCTATCACGGCATCCTTGCCCAATCCCTTGAAGGTACAGTCATTGAAGATGTTACCATGGTTCTCCCTGGTATTTCTAATCCACATGAAAGCACCATAGCTGGAAAGGGTACAGTGATTGAAATAGGATGGACCTCTACCCAGCACCGTGTCACCTCCTCCATCAATCACGCAGTTGAGCCAGTAGGCTGAACCATTCACCTGAAGAGCATCACCATCACCGATTACATGCACATTCTCAGCAAAGTTTCTTTCACCATTGAGCAGGAATCCCTCAGCCTGTCCCTTGCAATCCGTCTTGAAGGTGATATCCTTGAAAATCATGTCGGCACAGTTGTCTGCTGCCACTGCTGCACGGCGAGAAGGGAATGTTCCTTTCTGCTCATTGGTCTTGATATCAACCGGGTGAGGATTGAACACCTCGTTATTTGGGTAATGTACCACTACCCCATCCATGGATTCTCCCTGGATAGTTACAAATCGCTTATTGCGGAAATAAACCAACTCTTCATAATCTCCATTCTTCACGAAGACCTTTTTCCTGCTGGCTTCAGAAGGCAATGAGTCTGGTATCCAATCCATGGCACCTTGCAGAGTGGAGAAGTCTCCGCTACCATCAGCTGCCACAACGATATGGCTCAAATCTGCAGAAGGGGCGTATTTCTTAGTCCTAAACGTCCATGACTTCTTGCCATTCCATCCCTCAATCGTACCTTTGCTAATCTTGATTTCATATTCATGTCCATATTCCAGCATATTGTTATGCAGATAAATGGTTGCTTTGTTCCCATGACAGATGACAGGATAGAAGTGGAAGGCATCAGAGAATCCACCAATGATGGTCTTCTGATACTTGCGCTTGTCTTCCTTGGCAGCACCTGATGGAGTTCCAGGACGGGTATTGCGATTGGTTACATTCTCCACCTTATATATATAGGGAACGGGAGTATAGACAGCATTTGGATTCTTGGGCTGTCCTTCGGTTGGTCCCGCCGGAATGCTCATGTCGATTCTATCAACCACCTTTCGAGTTGTCTTGTCCGTAACAGTGATTATGCCCTTGCTGCCAGTCTTTACAGTCTTGTCAAACACGATGACCAGATGTGTATCGATGTTGATGTCTTGGGCATTCTTCTGAGGATAAAAACTGACTGGAGTTTGTGCCATCAGGTTCATACAAGTGATGATACCTGTCATTGAAATAAAGATTCGTTTCATATCAATAGTCTTTAATGTTATTTTGGGTGCAATATTACGAAAAAATTTCGAAATAACGTATTTTTTTGATGGAAAAATGATTTTTATTTTTGGCTGCGTAAAAAGACAGCATCCTTGTGGCTGGTTGGTGCAATGCATCAGAAAAGCATTTCCCTACTTCCAGCAGTAATCAATGCCTCGCTTCTCGCACTCTCCTCGCAAGGCGGCGAGGAAGTAGCTGCGCTCGCTGCCCCAACCACGAACCTTGCGCTCGTGATCTATGGTCTGCTTCAAACGCTCATCGCTGTATGCGGCAAAACGGGCTGCATACTCTGAAATTCTTGACTCGGCATAGCCTGCACCAACAGTTGATGACTCGGCATTAGCTGCCATTACATTCTCATTGTTCTTTAAATCTGAATTTGGATTCATAAAGATAATTATTTTAAGTTGTTAAACACTTACGCATTCTTTTACCACCGTGGTTATCTCTATGTGAAACTCGGTTGGTGTGCCACAACTGGGCAACTCTTAATGCTTGATTTCGGTTGCAAAAGTACATCATTATTCTGAAACCACCAAATTTTTTCGGGATTATTTTTCCTATTTTTTCCCTTCTTCTAAAGAAGAAGATTTTTCGGGGTAGCAGATAGTAAGGAAGAGAAATCCTTTAATGGTTAAACTTTCCTATATTTGCATTATAATAGCATTATAATAATAAAATTATAATTACCTTTGTAAATTGACAATCAGAAAGATACAAACAATTGAAATAAAAAAACAAAGAATGATATGATACAGCAAGTAGAATTTTCATTGCGTCCGCTTCCTCGCGGCTTTCACCTCGTAACCAATGAGGTGATGAGGAACCTGCCAGCGCTGCCTAAGACAGGGATTCTGAATCTCTTCGTAAGACATACCAGTTGCGGATTGTCGCTGAACGAGAACTTCGACCCAGATGTGAGACATGACTTGAAGGGTATCTTCGAAAGACTGGTTCCGGATGGCGACCCAAGATACCTACACCAGGATGAAGGACCGACGGACATGTCGGCTCATGCCAAATCGAGCATGGTGGGTGTATCGCTCACCATTCCTATTACCAACGGCAGATTAAACCTCGGAACATGGCAGGGAATCTACCTCTGCGAATTCAGAGAGGGAGGCGGAAGCCGACACCTCATTGCAACGATTATCGGGGAATAAAGATAAAAACGAGGATGTTCGCACATCCTCGTTTTTACGTTAACATAATCATTTATTCTATCGCGTCCAATTCCGCTTCATCCTCTTCCTTCTCCTCTTTCTTTCCGAAATTAGGATCAATCTTCAGGAAAGCAGTAACCAGGAAAGTGATGGCGCAACATGCCATCACGATGATGAAGAACATGCGGTAACCTACCATATCCTTCAGATATCCAGAAACCATGCCCGGCAGCATCAATCCGAGATAGGAGATGCCCGTACAGATGGAATAATGGGAGGTCTTGAACTTTCCCTGACTGTAGAACAGCATGTAGAGGGTAAGAACCGTGAATCCCAGACCATACCCCAACTGCTCGACAAAAAGACAGCTGGAAACCACGATGAGGTTGCTGTTGAGCGAATAACTCAGATAGATGTAAACCACATCAGGCAAGGTGATGGCGCAAACCAGAGGCCAGAGCCATTTCTTCATTCCATCCCTGCTCACCAGAATTCCACCAAGAATTCCACCCAGCAGCAAACCTATCAATCCCACAGTACCATTGGCAAAGCCATATTCCTGAGGTGACAGTCCCAGTCCACCCTGCGAATTAGGACGGAGGATGAAGGTCTTGGTCATGGTGTTCAGAAGCGCTTCAGGGAATCGGTAGAACAAGAGAAAGAGCATCACACAGACGGTTTCACCCAATCCGAACTTCACGAAGAAGGTGCGGAACATGTTCTTCAGTTCATGAGCCACTTCACCAACCGTCCTGTCGGTCTGCACATCATCCTTCGGGCGAGGCATGAAGCGGCTGTGGTAGAGCCACAAACCGATGAAGATACCTGCCAGTCCGTAAAAGATAAGCGCCCATGAGAAGCGAATCTGGTTGCGGAAGAGAACCTGAAGCACACCTGCCAGCATCACCAGAAAACCATTCACAAAGATGATGGCGAGGCGGTAGAAGGTATTTCGCAAGCCTACAAACTTAGTCTGCGTATGTTCATCCAGCTCAATCATGTAGAAACCATCTGCCGAAATGTCGTGGGTAGCACTACAGAAGGCGATGAGGAAGAAGAAGCACATCGTTGCCTGGAACCAGAAGGCGGTAGGCAGCGAGAAGGCGATGCCGGCAAGGGCAGCTCCGATGAGAGCCTGCATGGTGAGCACCCACCAGCGCTTAGTCTTCAGCAAATCTATGAACGGACTCCACAAGGGTTTGATGACCCAGGGAAGGGCGAGCCATCCGGTATAGAGACCCACCTCTGCATCGGTCAGCCCCAACTGCATGTACATCACCACAGAGAGGGCGGTTACGATGACGTTGGGGAGTCCTTCGGCAAAATAGAGGGTCGGAATCCATGCCCATGGACTCCGACTGTTTTTCTTTGTTACCATTTTACATCACTATTTATAAAGTTTTTTGATTTCAGCACCCTGATAGTAGTGCAGCAGGATGGCATCATAATGATAACCCTGCTCGCCCATCACGGCAGCACCAATCTGGCAGAGGCCTACTCCATGCCCCCAACCGGCTCCGATGAGTTCGAAACGCTGAGGCACTCCCTGTTCATCATTATCATACTTATCCACCACGAAGGCAGAACTCAGCAGATGACTGTCGCTCAGCGTACGGCGGATTTCGAGTTCCTTACCGATGGTAAAGGTCTTCTCTGTTCCGATGATCTGGAGCTTGCTGATTCTTCCACTCTTTCCGCGATCCACGGCCTTCATGTCTAGGATGGCACCCAGGTCCATCTTCAGTTTGTCGGCGATGAGCTGCTGCAACTTCTCCTGACTGAGCGTTTCCTTCCAGCGGTAGAAATTGACGGTTTCCTGATCATAGTCGTTGAGCACTTCTGACAGGATTTTCTTGTCCTGCGTGTTGCAGAAAGCTGGCGGATTGAAGCGGATCCATTTCTCTGCCTCCTCCTCATTGGTCAGATTAGGCAGTGTATGTTCCACGCCCAGGGCGATGTCGCGAACCGCCGTGAGATAAGTCTTCGGCGTGTCCTCCCAGCAATACTGGAATTCCTCGGTTATTCCGCCGCAGCATTTCGAGAATCTTGCATCGCAGATTTCTTCGCCGTCCATCAGAATCTGTCCCTTGGTCTGGCGGATGGCTTCAGCTACATGGGGCGATGTTTCCTTGGTGATACCCTGGTAGCGCTGGCAGTGGTCGTCGGCACATACATCAAAGAGGGTGTGGTCTTCGCGGTCGTACCAGCGAATGAGCGTATCTTCCTTCTTGGTGAAGGAGAAGAAGTTGTTGCCGCTCTCAGCCACCTCTCGGCGCTTCTTCATCTGTGCCAGGAGCCATGAACGGGAGATGACGGCGTGCGCCTTCAGGAGTTCGAGACTCGAAGTGGCACTCATCTCACTGCTGATGACGCTCTCCAGATATTTCTCTACAGGCAACTCATTGATTGCCACAATCTTATCCGATTCTACCACAAAGCGGAGCGTTCCCAGGAAGGTTTGAGTTTCCTTGCGTTCCCAGTGGAAGTTGACACCGATGGTTACGTCGCTCAGCGAAAACGAGGCGTCGGCACTCTGCGGATGGAAGGTGAGCTGGCTGTACTGGTTGCCGTTCCAAAGCACACCGCCCTCTGAGAATTCTACCACCTGTTCGCCCAGCACCTTTTCGCCCTTGGCAAGATAAGGTTTGTTGAGCGAGAAATGAATCTTCTGCGCACTCACGATGCCCACCGTTACGTCGGGCTGCTTACCTTTATTATATAAGGTGGAAGAGGCTTCGGCTGCATCCTCGGCATCCTTAGATGCTTTCAGTTTGGCGATGATGGTGTTCATCTTTTCTTCCGAAACGCCACATTCCTGCAGCAGCGAGAGAGCTTTCTCCTCGGTCAGCTTTCGGAAATCTTCCTCACGAGGGGTGATGATGAGTCCGCTCATATCCAGTGCTCCCGGCGAAACCACAAACTGGGCGTCGCCTTCGGCAAAATAGGCTTCCGGACGGTGCTTTTCTCTCGGAATGACCACGCTGATGAATTCCTCGCCCTTGCGCCAGGAGATGATGTTCATCATCGGTTCAGTTTCGTCGCCACGCTGAGGCATTGCCTTGTAGAGACGGCGGAAGAGGGCCTCATCGCTCTCAGCACTCTTCGAGATGATGACGAAGGCGGGAACGATGAAGTCGCGAACCACAGAGATTTTCTCCTCATCATTGAGAGAGATGATGTCGGTCTGGTTGCGGGAAAGACGCTGCCAGTTGGTCTGAAGAGGAAGGATGCCGTTGGTTCCTGCCTGGAAATGAAGATGGTCTGGAGCCGATGCACCACACTTCGGACCGTTGTAGAACACCATCAGGTCGCTGTGCAGACTGATGAAACGGTGCATCTCGCCGTAGTTCTTGTAGATGAGCTGAGGCTGATGCTTGCGTGCCGGAATGGTGAAGTGGACTGGCAGAATCGGGAACGGATTCACCAAAAGATGGAATTTCTCGTCTATCTGCTTCGACATCTGTTCCTTAGGACGGTTCTTGTCGCAAAGGAAACAAGGGCGCTCGCCCAGGGTTTTCTTATCTATCTTGGCGCCCGTACTTACGATGCGGGCTGGGTTCCACTGCAGTTTCAGCTGGTCGGAGAACTGGCGGGTTTCTACATGCTTGAGGTCGCGGAAACGGTGGCGCGCATCGGTCCAAACCTCCAGCTGACGGTTGAAGAAACGCGAGATGCTGCTGTCTTCCATAATGTCGGCCTTGCCCTGCAGCAGGTGCTGGCGTGCCTTCAGTTCCATGGTGCGCAGGCGGTCCTTATACAGGTTGTTGGCGTTCACCCTCTCTACGCTGAGGGCTGCATCGCTGTTACCTCCCCAGCGGCGGCAGAGGTAGAGTTCGTCGTAGATTCTGCCGATGCGGTAACGGCGCGAAAATGCCAAGCCGAGCGCATAATCCTCACCATACGAGGTGTTAGGAAACTGGATTTGTCTGACCAGCGGAGTGAAGAAGGCGCGCGGAGCACCCAATCCGTTGATACGCAGCGCATTGTTGCATCCGTTTTCATCGGTCCACTCCTTGTGGTCTATCAGTCCCGGTGGCAGGGTGTTGAGGTCGAAGTCGCACATGCGGTACGAGCCGATAATCATGGCTGCCTTCTGCTTGTAGAAGGCATCTACTATCTTCTGGAGTGTCTTTGGTGAAGAATAGAGGTCATCGCTGTCAAGCTGTACGGCAAACTTTCCGCAGAAACTGCTGTTGATGGCTTCGTTCCAGCATCCGCCTATTCCCAGGTCGGTTCTCTCCGGCACAATCTGTATCATGTTGTCGGCTTTAAGTTCATCCAGTATTTCGCCGGTGCGGTCGGTAGAATGGTTGTTCACCACGATGACGTTAAACTTGAAGTTGGCCTTCTGTCCCAGCGCACTCTTCACGGCATCAGCCACCGTCTTTTCGCGGTTGAAGACGGGGATGATGACAGATGCCTCGTATTCAAAATCCTGCTCACCGAAGTCGGGCTGGCGGTAGAAGGTGGTGTCTATCAGGGCGCCCACCTTGCCCAGATGCTGGGTGCATGCCTTTTCCATCTCTATCTGCACCTCGCGGTTGCGCGGGTTTACATAGTCAAACTGCTTCTCGCCGCTCTTACGGGTGTCGAGTTCGGCTTCTGAATAGAGGAATTCGTTGAGATGGAAGATTTCGCCCACACAGCTCAGATAGAGACGGAGGTCGTAGAGGGCGGCAAACTGATACTCTTCGCGGTCGGGTTGGGCGATGTAGTCGGCCAGCGCCTGTGCCTTGATGCACCAGAGGCTTCCAAAGTCGAAGTCATCTCGCAAAGAACCTGACTGGTAGTCAATTACCGGATGTTTCTCCATTTTGCCTTCCACCATCTTGTAGTGGTCGGCGTAAACCATGACGGCATCCGTATCATCTGCCACTCTGAGGAATCGCTCCAGCGTGTTGTTTCCCCATCCTATGGTGGTGTGGCGGGTACAGATCATCACGTAGTCGGCATCTGTATTTTCAGCGATGCTGACAATGGTGTTACTGCTTTCCAGGCGGTCGGTGATGACAAACGTACATCCTTCGGGCACCTGATGATGAGCGGCAAAATCAGCACTCACCAGGAAGTGGATATGCTGTACAGTCTTGTACTCATGAAGCACCGACAAGGCATTCTGCGCATCGTCGATGTATTCGCAAGGCAAGAAAAGGTCTATTTTTTCTCTCATTTTCTTACGTTATTTTTGTTCACTTCAGCCCTTTTCGGGGGGCTAAATCTGTGTTTTTTATCTTTATTTTATCTTATTATATTAAAATATGTGGCAAAGATACTAATTTTTCGGCAAAAAACACTATCTTTGCAGTATGAATAATGAAAAAAAATATCTTTTGGGCCTTACACTTGCCGAATTGAAGCAGGTGGCAAAGGACTTAGGCATGCCCGCCTTCACCGGTGGGCAGATGGCGAAGTGGCTCTATGAGCAGCATGTGAAGAGCATTGATGAGATGACCAACATCTCGAAGGCGAACCGTGCCAAACTCGCTGCCGAATACGAAATAGGATGCTTCGGATATTCCGATGCACAACATTCGGTGGATGGTACCATCAAGTACCTCTTCCCTACCCGAAGCGGCAAATTTGTCGAGACAGTTTACATCCCCGACAAAGACCGCGCTACGCTGTGCGTTTCTTCGCAGGTGGGATGCAAGATGAACTGCCTGTTCTGCCAGACCGGCAAGCAGGGGTTTGAGGGCAGCTTGCCTGCAGGCGACATTCTGAACCAGGTTTACTCGCTGCCGGAGGTGGACAAGCTTACCAACATCGTGTTCATGGGGCAGGGCGAGCCGATGGATAATCTCGACAATGTGCTGCGCGCCACAGAGATTCTCACCGCCGACTACGGCTGGGCATGGAGCCCGAAGCGCATCACGGTAAGTTCAGTGGGCGTGAAGAACAAGCTGAAGCGGTTCCTGGAAGAGAGCGACTGCCATGTGGCCATCAGCATGCACGACCCTATCCCTTCTGAGCGCGCTGAACTGATGCCTGCCGAAAGGGGCATGGGCATTGAGCAGGTAGTAGAACTGCTGAGGAACTATGATTTCTCTCATCAACGCCGCCTGAGTTTCGAATACATCGTCTTTAAGGGCGTAAACGACAGTATGCAGCATGCCAAGGCCATCATCAAGCTGGTGAAGGGACTTGACTGCCGCTTCAACCTGATCCGTTTCCACCAAATTCCAGACATTCCTCTGCAAGGTGTGGATGATGAGAAGATGGAGCAGTTCCGTGATTACCTCACCCAGCATGGTGTCTTCACCACCATCCGTGCCAGCCGCGGCCAGGACATCTACGCCGCCTGCGGTCTGCTCAGCACCTCGAAGAAAATCGGAGAAATCCGTGAGCACGAGGATGAAGAGAAGATGAATAAGTAAGGAAAGGTGGGGGAAAAATGGTTAGAGAATCTTTAAAGATCCTACTTGCCGGCTGTCTTTTGTTCCTTTTTCTGGCAAGTTGCAGTCCGGGAGGAGGAAGAAACAGAAAACTGCCCAAGAGCACAGGACAGCCTTACGAGGTGGTACTCGAGGGAGATACCGACAGCATCGTTACGAAGATACTGACGGAAGAGGTGCCTGCCCTGCCCCAACCCGAACCGCTCTGCCGGCTCATCCAGGTTAAGAAGGGCAAGATTCACGGCAGCTACCTGCTCGTAAGAACTCGCATCGTAGTGAACATCCCGGCAGCGGAATTCTCAGTCAGGCTGAGCCGCAACGAGAATGCTTCACCGCAGACCGTCATCCGTATCTCTGCCCGCTCGCTGCAGCAACTCAGAGAGAAACTCAACCCCGAGAAACTGCGCCAGCTCGTAGATGAGACTGAACTGGAGCACCTCGCCTCCATCATCTCCACCAACCCGAGCAAGCAGAACCGCGAGATGCAGCAGCTGGTAAAGAAGAACTTCGGCATCAGCATGATCATCCCTGCCGAAATGCAGGCAAGCAAGAAGGCCGGGAACTTCATCTGGATTTCAAACAACGCCAGTTCGGGCATGAAGAACCTCATCCTCATGAAAGTGAAGAGGGAAGAACGAAGAGGGAAAGCCAATTCTGATGCTTTTCCTGCTCAAGAGAAGCAGCAGATTGACAGCATGCTCCGCACAAACATGCCCGGCGAAACCGACAGCATGTACATGATAATCCCGATCCTTTCAGAAAAAGGACTCTGGGAGATGAAGGGCGACGCCATGGGAGGCCCCTACGTGATGAGGCGCATCCGCCTGAGAAAAACGGGAGATGAAATCATCATCATCGGCTTCGTTTATGCGCCCGAAATGAAAAAGAAAATATTAATCAAGCAGCTAGAAGCTGCGATTTCTACTATAAAATAAAACGATAAATGGACAGCAAAAAGATTAGAGTGGCCATCACTCACGGAGATACCAACGGTATCGGATACGAACTCATTTTTAAGGCATTCAGTGAGCCAGAGATGTTGGAGTATTGTACCCCTATCATCTACGGTTCGCCTAAAGTGGCAGCTTATTACCGCAAGGCGATGAATCTGCCTGCCCAGTTCTCCATCATCCAGAAAGCAGAAGATGCTGAAGATGGAAGAATCAACCTCCTGCCAGCCGTAGACGAGGAGGTAAAGGTTGACATGGGCATGCCTACTCAGGAATCGGGTACGGCAGCCATCAAGGCACTAGACCGAGCCATGACCGACTACCGCGACGAGCTCTTCGACGTGCTCGTTACCGCACCGGTAAACAACCAGAACGCACAATTTGAGGGCTTCCAGTTCAAGGGCCACAAGGAATACATTGAAACTTGCCTGGGCGAAGGTGCCAAGGGCCTTTCCATCCTCTGCGGCGGCGACCTTCGCATCGCATCCATAACCGGAAAGACTCCGCTCAAGGACGTGCCGGCAGCTATCACCCAGGAGCTCATCATCGAGAAGGTGAAGCAGATGCACACATCACTGAAGCGAGACTTCATGATTACCAACCCGCGCATCGCCGTGCTCGCCCTGAATCCTAGCAACAACGGTGAGGAGAGCTGCGGACCAGAGGAAGCCAGCATCATCATCCCAGCCATTGACCAGCTTGCCGAGCAGAAAATACAAGCTTTTGGTCCTTACCCTACTGACGAGTTCTTCGGCAACGGCCATTTCGTAGAATTCGACGGCATCATGGCCATGTATCATGATCAGGCTACTACCCCGTTCCATTCTCTCTACACCGAGGATGGCGTACTCTTTACTGCCGGTCTGCCACTCGTGCACACCGCCGCCAACACCACTCCTAGCTACAGCATCACGGGCTGCAACGAAGCCGATGCAATCTCCTTCCGCCACGCCATCTACTTGGCGCTGGATGCCTTCTGCAACCGCGAAGACTATGATGAGGCCTACGAGAATCCACTGCCTAAACTCTACCACGAGAAGCGTGACGAGAGCGAGAAGGTAAGATTCTCCATCCCTAAGAAAAAGGGATAAGAGAAAGATTCCCTATTCCCGAGAAAAAGCGGAATAAAGAAAGATTCGGGAGGGCAGATGACGCAAAAAAGGCAAATCTGCCCTGTAATCAGACCTCCCGAACGTTAAAATTAAAAAAAAATGCAGATAATTCAGAAAAAATGAGTAATTTTGGCAGCTAAATGGATACTTCCGAACTACAAAAGATAAAACAACGCTACAATATCGTCGGTAACAGCGACGGATTGAACCATGCGCTCGACGTAGCCCTACAGGTAGCGCCGACCGATCTCTCCGTGCTCATCATCGGCGAGAGCGGTGTGGGTAAGGAAATCATTCCAAGGGTGATTCACGACAATTCGCCACGCCGCAGAGAGAAATATTTCGCCATCAACTGTGGAAGCATTCCGGAAGGAACCATTGACAGCGAACTCTTCGGACATGAGAAGGGTTCCTTCACTGGAGCCATAGGCGAAAGCGAAGGATACTTCGGTATTGCCAACAAGGGTACCATCTTCCTCGACGAGGTGGGCGAACTCCCGATACAGACGCAGGCAAGACTGCTGCGCGTGCTCGAAACGGGAGAATACATCCGCGTGGGTGGAACTGAGATAAGGAAAACGGATGTCCGCATTGTGGCAGCCACCAACGTAAACATGCGCAAGGCTGTGAGCGAAGGCCGCTTTCGCGAGGACCTCTACTACCGCCTCAACACCATCCCGATACAGATGCCTGCATTGAGAGAGCGTGGCGACGACATCCTCCTGCTCTTCCGCCTCTTCGCCATGCAGATGGCCGAAAAATACCGTCTGCCTAAGATTTCACTCTCAGATGAGGCCAAGCAGATCATGCTGAAATACAAGTGGCCGGGAAATGTGAGACAGCTCAAGAACATTACCGAACAGATGTCAGTGCTGAGCCGAGAAAGAGAAATCGATGCACAGACTCTCACCCAGTTTATTCCGAGAGATGAGGAGTCTACACAGCTCGCCACCATACAGAAGGATGGCAAGGACGACCATAGCTACGCCAGCGAGCGCGAACTGCTATACAAAATTCTCTACGAACTGAGGGGCAACGTGAGCGACCTGAGACGAGAGATGAACAGCCTGCGCAAGCAACTCGATGAGGCCCGCCAGTTGGGCGGTACAAGCGGATATGTTTCTCCGGTTCAGCCGAATACCCAGGTAGCTCCAGTATCATCTGTATCTCCGGTTTCATCGGTTTCTCCGGTTCCGTCCGTATCATCCGTTCCATCGGTTTCTCCGGTATCTTCCGTACCTCCGATTACCGATCTCGACGAGCTACAACACATCCGTCAGGAAATAGCTACAGGAGGCATGAGGGGCACTTACAAACCCGAAGCCGAGGATGCTGAGATTGAGGAGATCAAGGAAGAAAACGAGAATCTGAACCTCAGCGACCTTAGCAAACAGATGATAGAAAAGGCATTGGAGAGAAACAACGGAAACCGCAAGAAAGCGGCAGAAGAACTGGGAATCTCCGACAGAACTCTGTACAGAAAGATTAACAAATATAAGTTATGAAGCATATACGCGCGTACCTATATATAATAGGAGTCACACTGATGGTGGCGGTCATGGCAGCATGCTCCGTGAGCTACAAGTTCAACGGAGCCAGCATCGACTACACCAAAACCAAGACCATACAGATAGCCGACTTCCCTATCAGAAGTTCGTATGTGTGGGGTCCGATGGGTCCGATGTTCAACAATGAACTCAAGGATAAGTTTGCCAGCAACACCCAGCTCATACAGGTGTCACGCAACGGAGACCTGAAGATAGAGGGCGAAATCACCCAATATTCTCAGCGCAACAAGTCGGTTAGTTCTGAGGGATACTCAGCACAGACCGAGCTCAGTATCACCGTAAACGTACGTTTCACCAACACCAAGAACCATGCCGAGGACTTTGAAAAGCAGTTTACATCTGCCAAGACCTACGACACCACTCAGAGCCTTGCCTCGGTGCAGGAAGAACTGGTAACCCAGATTATCAAAGACCTGGTAGACCAGATATTCAACGCTACGGTAGCTAACTGGTAAAGTAAGTGAAGAACGAAAAGTGAAGAGTGAAGAATTCAACGGCTTTACTAATCATAAAGTTCAAAACTCAATGTTCAAAGTTCAAAGTAAAATAAAGTAAAGTAAAAATATCGTGGAATTAAGCAGATTGATACAACACCCGGAGGAAATGAACCGAGAGACGCTCTACGACTTGCGCGCCCTCTTGGCCTTATATCCGTATTATCAGACGGCACGCCTGCTGATGTTGAAGAATCTGTACCTGCTCCACGACCCGAGTTTCGACGAAGAACTGCGCCGTGCAGCCATCTACATCACCGACCGTAAGATTATCTTCGAGATGGTAGAGGCAGCCCACTATCAGATAAAAAACGCCCCTGAAGAGGCTGAATCCAACAAGCAGCAAGGCGTAAGAGGAATAGGAGCAGAAAAACACGGAGACCGTACTAGCGACCTCATCGACCACTTCCTGGGATCCATTCCTATGGAAGAAGACGAAGAAGAGAAGAAGGAGAAACGTAAGCCTACACCTGCTGACGCGGCTGTAGACTATGTGGCTTATCTCATGGAGACCGAAGACCAGCAGGAGCCAGAAGATACTTCGCGCACCATGAGTCTCATCGACGACTTTATGGAGGATGGCGGTTTCAAACTGCCTAAAATCCAGCAGGACGAAGATTACAAACCAGAATTTACTCCCGAACTTCAGACCGATTCCGGCAAGGATGGCGAAGAGGAAAACAGCGGTGTATTCACCGAAACCCTCGCCCGCATCTACATCAAGCAGGGCAAGTATCAGAGGGCTTACGAAATCATCAGCCGCCTGCATCAGCAGCATCCTGACAAGAACGGATATTATGTTGACCAGCTCAGATTCCTTGAGAAACTGATGCTGAACAGCAAGAAGAAATAAAGAAGAATAATAAATAAATAAAACTAGTTTTAAAAAATGGCTTACACATTATTAGTAGTATTAATCGTCCTGGTAGCTATCCTGATGATTTTCATCGTGCTCATCCAGGAATCAAAGGGAGGTGGACTTGCAAGTAACTTCTCTTCAACCAACTCAATCATGGGTGTTCGCAAGACCACTGACATTGTTGAGAAATTAACATGGGGCCTCGCTGCAGCCTTGGTTGTCATCAGCGTGGCATGTGCTTATGTAGCCCCTCAGGCAGCTGGCGAAAGCAGTGTTTTGGAGGGAGCCACTCAGGAGCAGACCGCTCTTCCTGCTATGCCAGGTGCTAGCAAGGATGCAGCAGCAGGTGCTCAGAAGGCTGTTCCTGCAGCTGGTGCAGATGCCCAGAAGGCAGCTCCAGTTGTTCCAACAAGCCCTGCAAAATAAAAAATAAGAAAAAAGGTACGAAAAAATTTGGTAGAACCATTTTTTTTTCGTACCTTTGCACCCGCTTAACAAGAATATGGTGGACGTAGTTCAGTTGGTTAGAGCGTCAGATTGTGGTTCTGAATGTCGTGGGTTCGAGTCCCACCTTCCACCCAACTATTTTTGAAAAAGCAAAACATAACCAATATGGTGGACGTAGTTCAGTTGGTTAGAGCGTCAGATTGTGGTTCTGAATGTCGTGGGTTCGAGTCCCACCTTCCACCCAAGATAAACCCTGCAAGATTCATTTCATGCAGGGTTTCTTGTTATATATCCGTATTGAGCGGAAATTCTTTTTTGTCATATAAACGAATTGCAATAGTACTTCTTTAAGTATATTATAGACTGAAAACATACAAAAAAGCCTGCTAAGGGAAGGAAATATCCCTCTAGCAGGCATTTCATATAAGGATGAATTGAAAACTTATCTGATTACTTTCACTTCACCATCCTTAGCAATCTTAACGATGCTGGAAGGCTGATGAGGTTTATGCTCCTGACGGCGGCTCCAGCAAACATAATCTACAGCATTGAGGATTTCCTCGGAGATGTCGCGATAATTCTGTGCAGCAGGCTCACCACTCACATTAGCACTTGTACTTACAATAGGCTTCTGAAAACGGTAACAGAGTTGTTTGGAGAAAGGCTCATAGGTTATACGCATCGCCAGACTTCCATCCTCTGCTACCAGATTATTAGCCACACCACTCGCATCATCAAGAATAACCGTAGTAGGCTTTACAGGCATGGCAGCATCGATGAAATCCCATGCCACCTGTGGCACATTGCGGAAATAACGCGCCATGCGGTCAGCAGAATCTATCAGGCAGATAAGCGCCTTAGAATCGTCACGTTTCTTTATTTCATAAACTTTCTTTACCGCTTCAGGGTTGGTGGCGTCGCATCCTATGCCCCATACGGTATCTGTAGGATAGAGTATCACTCCACCCTTTCGCATGCACTCTATAGCACGCTTGATGTCTTCTTCTACAGTCATAATACTATAAAACTAAAAATCAAAAATCTTTTGAATCTTAAAAATCGTCACTAACATCTTTCTTCAAACACTCATAATAAGCTATGTCCTTCATACCATTGAGAAAAGCAGAAGCATCCATGCGTTTCTTGCCACTGAGCTGCAACTCCTGAATAATGAGCCATTCATCAAGGCAGGCAACTTGTAACGACTTCCCCTCAACGCGGAGCGATCCCACAGGCGCATCACCACGCTTCATACATGAAAGACGGGTAGAAAATATCTTAAGTACCTGAATTTTCTGTGTACTCTGCTTATGGGATGGATGAGCAGTAGGCTCAGGGAACCTCACGTAATCATCATCTCCCTTAGGATCGTCAAAGAATACTACTGTCTCCTTCTTCTTAATTTCGGTCCATGCACCAGGGTATGGAGAAAGACCGCGGATAAAATCATACACCTTCTTGGCTGGCTGGTGGAAGTCGATGCGGCAGGTATCCTTGAAGATTTTAGGAGCCGGCTTGAGTTCGGCACCCTGTCCTATCATTTCGCTCTGAGGAATGGAACCGATATTTCCATCGGCAGCGATGAGCGCATCAATGGTTTCCAGCGCCAATTCAGCACCAAGATGCATCAACCCGTCGTAAACATACTCCACATTTGCCGTCTCCGGAATAGGAAAACGTTTCTGCAGGATGATGCGACCGGTATCAATATCGTGGTCGAGGAAGAAGGTGGTAACACCCGTCTCCTTCTCGCCATTAATCACTGCCCAGTTGATAGGCGCCGCACCGCGATACTGCGGAAGGAGGGCTGCATGTACATTAAAAGTACCATATTTCGGCATCGCCCAAACCACCTCTGGCAGCATGCGGAAAGCAACTACCACCTGCAAGTCAGCCTGATAAGAACGCAACTGCTCCACAAAGTCAGGGTCCTTCATCTTTACAGGCTGCAGCACCGGTAAACCATGCTCTACGGCATACTGCTTAACCTGCGAAGGTTGCAGCGTATCCTGATGTCTGCCCACCGGTTTATCAGGCTGCGTAACCACAGCCACCACGTTGTAACCGCCCTCTACCAGGCACTTGAGGGATTCTACCGCAAACTCCGGTGTTCCCATGAAAACAATTCTCAAATCCTTCTTCTCCATAAAACACTAATATTTTAAAATAAAACCAGCAAAGCCGTTGAATTCTTCTCTCTTCGGTCTTCACTCTTCACTTAAAACTCCTACTCTGCCGACATATCCGCTACAATCTGCCTGTACATGGAATAGATTCTAGTACGGCTGATGTAACCCTTCAGTACGCCTGCCACATCAATCACTGGTAGCTGGGCGGCATCGGTTTTATCAAATTTCTGCATCACCTCGTCCATACTGTCATGTTCGGTAAGAACGGCAGAAGGCTGCATCATCAGCTGACGCACGGTGAAATGCTGATACAGTTCGGTGCGGAAGATGATGTGGCGAATCTTCGTAATATCTATTACTCCCAACAGCACACCCGCCTGATCCAAAACAGGCAGAAAGTTGTTGTTACTGCGACTTATCTCACTCACCAGCTTGCTCATCGGCAGATCCGGACCTACCGGATGATAATCTTTCTCAATGACATCCTGCATGCCCAGCAGGGTGAGCGCAGCCTTGTCAATATGGTGGGTGAGCAGCTTGCCCTCTCTAGCCAGACGCAGGGCGTAGATGCTGTGACTCTCAAAGATGCTGATGGTGAGCAGCGAAGAGATGCACACTATCATCAGCGGCATGAAGAGCTGGTAGCCGCCCGTGAGTTCGGCGATGAGGAAGATGCCCGTAAGCGGTGCATGCATCACGCCCGTAATGAGGCCCGCCATACCCATCAGTGTAAAGTTCTGCTCAGGAACATAGACACCTACCTGATTCACATTCCAAAGGCGCGCAAAGAGGAAACCGGCAAAACCTCCGATAATGAGCGAAGGAGCAAAGGTACCACCGCATCCGCCACTACCATTGGTGGCCGAGGTGGCAAAAACCTTGGTAAAGGTTACCAAGGCGATGTAGAGGATGAGCAGCTGGTTGTGCCCGTAGAAGAGCGAACGGCTCATCACCTGCCCCCAGTCTTCCACATTCTGTCCCTTCAGCAGCACGTTGACAGCCGAATATCCCTCGCCGTAGAGCGAAGGGAAGAGGAAGATGAGCGAACTCAGAATCAGTCCACCAAAGAGCAGCTTTACGTATGGATAAGGCGAAAGCTTGGCAAAGAAGCCCTCGCATGCCGACATGGTGCGCATGAAATAAAGGCTCACCAAACCGCAAAAGATGCCCAATAACAAGCAGGCAGGCACGCGGTCGAGCGCCCACGGACTGGTAAGCGTAAAATCGAAAAGGCTCTTGGAGCCCATCAGGATGTAGGTAAAGCAAGTAGCTGTTACACAACTGATAAGGATAGGCAGCAAGGAAGCCATGCTCAAGTCTACCATCAGCACCTCAAGCGTAAACACGAGTCCGGCAATAGGCGCCTTAAAGATTCCAGCAATGGCTGCAGAGCCGCCACAGCCCACCAGCAGAATCATGGTTTTCTTGTCCATGCGGAAGATTTGTCCCAGGTTTGAGCCGATGGCCGAACCCGTGAGCACAATAGGAGCCTCGGCTCCCACGGAACCACCGAAACCGATGGTGATACCAGATGCCACCACCGATGACCAGCAGTTGTGGGCCTTGAGCTTGGAATTTTTGGTAGAGATGGCGTAAAGCACACGGGTGATACCGTGGGAAATATTATCTCTGACCACATATTTAATAAAGAGCATGGTGAGGTAAATGCCCACAATCGGGAAGAGCAGGAAGAGCAGGTTATAGGTGCCCTTGTTAAATCCCGAAGTGAGCAGCAACTGTATTTCGTGCACAATGCCGTGCAGGAAATATCCTGCCACCGACGCCAGAAGGCCGATGATAAAAGCCAGGATAAGGGTCATCTGGCGGTCAGAAATATGTTTTTTCTGCCAATCCACCATCTTACTGACCCATCCCTCTTTCTGCTCGTTGTAATCTAGAATTTCTTCATCCATCTTTTTTACATTGATTTAGAATTCCGATGTGAAATGGAACTTGATGTGTTCAAAATCCTGCTGCGCCATGCTCAACACGTAGCCCGAATCGGCAAGAAAGACATCGCGCCCCTCAATATCCTTGGCCATGTACTGGTACTTGCGTTTCTTGAAGCTCTCGAGTTCCTTCTCGTCATCTGCCTCTATCCAGCAAGCCTTGTGAAGATGCACGGGCTCCCAGCGGCACTTGGCGTTGTACTCGTTCTCCAGGCGGTACTGGATAACCTCGAACTGCAGCTGACCAACCGTGCCCACGATGCGGCGGCCGTTGAACTGGTTGACGAAGAGCTGCGCCACACCCTCGTTCATGAGCTGCTCCAATCCCTTCTGGAACTGCTTACTCTTCATCGGGTCATCATTCTCGATGTACTTGAAAAGGAGTGGAGAGAAGCTTGGCAAACCGCGAAAATGCATCTTCTCTCCCTCCGTCAACGTATCTCCTATCTTGAAAATACCGTTGTCTGGCAAACCTACAATGTCACCCGGATAAGCCTCGTCAATGGTACTCTTGCGCTGTGCCATGAACTGGGTAGGCGAAGAGAAACGCACGTTTTTATCCAAGCGCACGTGGTAATATGGCTGATTTCTCACAAACTTACCCGAGCATATCTTACAGAAAGCGATGCAGGAGCGGTGGTTTGGATCAATATTGGCTGTAATCTTGAAGATGAAACCACTGAACTTAGGTTCTTCAGGCTTCACCAGTCGCTCCTCTGCCTGGGTGGGTCTAGGAGATGGAGCAATATGAACAAAACAGTCGAGGAGTTCCTGAACACCAAAATTGTTCAGTGCCGAACCGAAGAACACAGGTGCTACCTCGGCCGAACGATAGGTTTCTTCCTCAAACTTAGGGTAAACACCATCTACCAGTTCCAGTTCCTCACGCAGCTGTGCAGCCTCACGTTCACCAACCCGCTCGTCGAGTTCTGAACTTTGGATATCTACCTCTACCTTCTCGGTAACTCGCTGTTTGTTAGGGGTAAAGAGGTTCAGCTGATGCTCGTAGATATTGTAAACGCCCTTGAAACGGGCGCCCTGACCGATAGGCCAGCTCAGCGGGCGAACCTTGATTTTGAGCTCTTCTTCCAACTCGTCGAGCACATCAAACGGGTCGCGTCCCTCACGGTCCATCTTGTTGATGAAGATGATTACCGGGGTATTTCTCATGCGGCACACCTCCATGAGTTTGCGGGTCTGTGCCTCCACACCCTTGGCAGAGTCAACCACGATGATGGCTGAATCTACGGCTGTAAGTGTGCGGTAGGTATCCTCGCAGAAGTCCTGGTGACCTGGAGTATCCAGGATATTCACCTTATAAGGTTCTCCCTCCTGTCCGGCAGGGAGATAATCAAATTCCATTACAGATGTAGATACCGAGATACCACGCTGTTTCTCAATATCCATCCAGTCAGAAGTCGCAGTTTTGCGAATCTTGTTATTTTTTACGGCACCTGCCACCTGAATCTGTCCACCGAAAAGCAGAAACTTCTCGGTCAATGTTGTCTTACCAGCATCCGGGTGAGAGATAATGGCAAATGTTCTTCTTCTTTCTATTTCGTTCATCCTGTTGTAAATATATAATAATGTATATTCTTAAAAAGTAATCACTAATAACTAATCCCTACATGTCGTCATCATCAAACTTGAGTCCCTCGGTTCGGTCTTTGATGTAATAATCGCTGAGCAGACCTATGAAGACGGTAATCTCCTTGATGGCCCTTTCGGTTTCGGGCGTAATTTCCTTCTTCTGCAGGCGCAGCATCATCACACCATAGAGGGCATCGAGGCAGGTTTCAATCTCGTTGAGATCCTTGTCGCCCCGCTGGCGAAGCTCTACGATGAAAGGCAGCACCTTGTAATATTCGGCATTGTAGATAGGAAACTTGGTGCTCTGCAGCAGCATGCCGTGCAGGTCAATGACGTCCTTTAGTATCACCTTATTAATATTAAGGTGTCCTCCCTCGCGCTTTCCCTCCTCGTTCATCATGCGAATCAGGTTGCCAAACCAGTCGAGTTCTTCCTCGCGCTGCTCGGGTGTAAAGTCGAATCGGTCTACATAATTTTTCTTGATGACAGGCAGCGAGCATCCGTAAGCTCGGATGATGTCCTCAATCTGCCACATATATAATAAGTATTCTGCGATACTTTTCTTTCTTAATTCTTGTGCTACAAACATAAACTTTGAACTGTTAACTTTTGAACTTTATGCTTTGCCTTCTTCTGATTGAAGGGGTGTTTAAAGACCTGCTTAAGGACTTTTAAAATTCCGGCAGATGATACAGATTGAAAATCGTGCCGAAGAGAGCGATGATGGAGAAGATGATGACCACGCTGCCTATTACCTTATTGATTATGACGATGCCGTTGGTATCAAACTTGTTCCTAATCTTGTCGACGAGCCAGGTGAGTCCGAACCACCACAGCAGGGCTCCGAAGACGATGCTGAGATACCCTACTCCCATTTCTACCGGCATATCCGGTACGACGAAAGCAAACTGCGCGAAGGTGGCCATGAAGAGGAACACGATGAGCGGATTGGAGAGTGTTACGAGGAACGCCGTGATGCCATTATGCATCAGGGTACCCTGCTTGTTGCTCGACTTGTGCATGTTCTTCATCGGGTCACTCTTGAAGCAGTAGATTCCGAACACGAGGAGCATCAGACTGCCGAAAATCTGAAGATAGAACTTGTTCTCGGAGTTGCTCACAAAATCCATCACAAAACTCATGCCCAAGCCTGTAAACAGAGCATATACAATGTCGCTGCATGCGGCACCCACACCTGTTACAAACCCATACCAGCGACCTTTGTTGAGTGTACGCTGGATGCAAAGGATGCCTACCGGCCCCATAGGGGCTGAGGCAAGAACACCGATGACAATTCCTTTGAATATGAAGTCAAGGATGTTTATCTCTATTGGAAATGCTAAATTCATCTTAGTATCGTTACAATTTCTAACAGTCGGCAAAGTTACAAAATTTTGGGCACAAAGCACAATTTTTTCGCCTAAAAGTTCATTTTATATCCGTTTTTTATATTTTCGGGCACGGATTACACGGATTACGCGGATGTTCTGCATGAATATAAATAGGATTTAGGGCAACAGAGAAATTTCGGACAGCAAATCATCTGGCAGAAAAAAAAGAAAATTAAAATTTTTTATATTTAAAAATAAACGAGATTCAAAAGTTTTCAGTATCTTTGCCGAGAAATAAAATAATTCTAACTAATTTTAAATAATTAACATGACAGATAATACACTTAAACCGTACGTAATAGGCCTTGACCTCGGCGGTACAAATTCAGTTTTCGGCATCGTAGATGCTCGCGGAGAGATCAAAGCAACAACTGCCATCAAAACAGGCGGTTACGAAAAGGTTGAAGACTATGTGAAGGCAGCCGTAGAAGCTCTCCAGCCTATCATTGATACGGTAGGCGGCATTGACAAGATTAAGGCAATGGGTATCGGTGCGCCAAACGCAAACTATTATAATGGAACCATTGAATTCGCTCCAAATCTTCCTTGGGCACACGACGGAGTGGTACCATTGGCCAACTTGTTCAGCAAAGCCCTCGGCGGCTTGCCTGTAGGTATGACCAATGATGCCAACGCTGCTGCGCTCGGCGAGATGACATATGGTGTAGCAAGAGGCATGAAAAACTTCATCGACGTTACGCTCGGTACAGGCGTTGGCTCTGGTATCGTCATCAACGGACAGATGGTTTACGGCTGCGACGGATTCGCAGGCGAATTGGGTCACGTTACCATGGTACGTGGCAAAGAGGGTCGTATCTGCGGATGCGGCCGTACAGGATGTCTCGAAGCTTACTGCTCTGCCACTGGTGTGGCTCGCACAGCACGTGAGTTCCTCGAGAAGAGCGATGAGCCTTCATTGCTCCGTGAGATGAATCCGGAGGACATTACATCTTATGATGTGAGCGTTGCTGCAGGCAAGGGCGACAAGCTGGCACTGCGTGTATACGAGTTTACCGGCAAGATGCTCGGTGAGGCTTGTGCTGATTTCGCAGCCTTCTCTTCACCAGAGGCTTTCGTTTTCTTCGGTGGTCTGACCAAGGCTGGCGACCTCATCATGAAACCTATCCAGAAGGCTTATGATGAGCACGTGCTCCGCACCTTCAAGGGTAAGGCTAAATTCCTTGTTTCTACCCTTGATGGGAGTTCTGCTGCCGTACTCGGTGCGAGTGCTGTGGCTTGGGATATGTAAAATTTTTAAAAGATTAAGACAGTTATTAGTAGACCTTTCCTTCATTGGGAAGGTATGATTTAAGTTAATACAAACTCGCGAAACTCGTGAGAGGATTGTAGCGAGGGTTAGATGTTAGTAAAAAGCCTGGCACTCGAGAGAGCGTCAGGCTTTGCCGTTTCTTATCATAAAACAAAAAACCTCAACAACCACCATGCGGTCATGGTGGTCATTAAGGTCATTGGTCATTAAGGTCATTAAGCTTTTTCCAACCAGTTTCTCACCATCTTCTTGCCGTCTGGCGTCAGCACGCTTTCCGGATGAAACTGGATACCATGAATATCATAGTTCTTATGCTTCAGACCCATGATGCAACCATCATCGCTTACTGCCGTAACGTCCAGGCAGTCAGGGAATCCCGAGCGGTCTACCACCCAAGAGTGGTATCTGCCAATCTCTATGCGCTTGTCCAATCCGTCGAAAATAACATCGTTGCCAAACTGGGTGCAAGGGGTAGCTACTCCATGATACACCTCAGAAAGATTGGTAAGCTTGGCACCAAACGCCTCGCCTATGGCCTGATGACCCAGGCATACGCCCAGCATCGGCTTGCGGCCCGCATACTTGCGGATAACATCCATCAGCAGTCCTGCCTCCGAAGGGATGCCCGGACCCGGACTCAGAATGATCTTGTCGAAGCGCTCCAGCTCCGACAACTGGAACTGGTCGTTGCGGAACACCGTAACGTCAGCTCCCAACTCCTTTACCAGATGGGCCAGATTATAGGTAAAGGAATCGTAATTATCTATGATTACTACTTTCATCTTTTGTCAATGTTAAATGTTAAGTGTTAAATGTTAAATTAGAGCTTCTCTGCAATGTGAATCGCCTTGGTCAGCGCACCGAGCTTGTTGTTACACTCTTCCAGCTCATACTCATCATTGCTCTTTGCCACTACTCCACTACCCGCCTGGAACCAGAGTTCGCCGTTTCGGCTAATGAAGGTTCGTATCACGATGGCCTGATTCAGGTCGCCGTTCAGACCGATAAAACCGATACAGCCTCCGTAGGCACCGCGGTTGTGAGGCTCCAGCTCTGATATAATCTGCATCGCTCTCACCTTAGGCGCACCGCTCAGCGTGCCGGCAGGGAAGGTATCAATAAACTCCTTGATGTGGTCGGCATGCTCATCCAACTCTCCGCTCACACGGCTCACGAGATGGATAACATGACTGTAGAACTGCATGTCCTTGTAGAAATCTACTTTCACCCCATGACAGTTGCGGCTCAGATCATTTCGCGCCAAATCTACCAGCATCACGTGCTCGGCATTCTCCTTCGGGTCGTTGCGCAGGAACTCGGCAGCCTTGCGGTCCTGCTCCATATCTCCCGTGCGTCGGGTGGTTCCGGCAATCGGGTCAATGAACGCCTTGTTGCCCACGATGCGGTTATGGGTTTCAGGCGAAGAACCGAAGATGCGGAAACCGCCGAAGTCGAAATAGAAGAGGTAAGGCGAAGGGTTGATGCTGCGCAGCGCACGGTAGAGTTTGAAATCATCGCCCTCATATTTCTGTACGAAGCGGCGACTCACCACAATCTGGAATACATCTCCGCGCAGGCAGTGCTGTATGCATCGGCGTATGTTTGCCTTGTGCTCCTCATCGGTGAGCGTAGAGGTGGTTTCGCCCACCGGGTGGAAATCATAAGGTTTCACATTTGCCTTGTTCACCGCCTTGAGCAGTTCGTCGAGCTCTGGAAGGGAAGAGTGAGGATCTTCACTTTCCTGGAGCGCAATGAGCTCCATGGTGTTGTTGAAATGGTCGAAGACGATGATGTCCTTATACATGATGTAATAGATGTCGGGCGCATCATTCTTCTCCATGGTGGTATCCTTAACAGGGATGTTCTCAAAATATCTCACCGCATTGAAGGTGGTGAATCCGTAGAGTCCGCAGAACTCCTTGCTCTCGCCCTCTACAGAGAAGGAAGAGATGAAGTCGTTGATACTCTTTGAGATGGCGAGTTTGCACTCCTCACCCTGACCGGCACCGAAGGCAGGAAGCTGCTCTTTCTCTACTCTTCCGTCGGGATAGGTCTTGATGACCTCACCATGACTCACGGCGATGCTTGCCAGCGGATGCACACCGATGAAGGAGCGCGAATTCTCGGAGCCATGATAGTCGGAACTCTCCATCAGAGCCGACTGCGGATAAATATCTCTCAGTCGCATGTAGACTCCCACCGGCGTATAGAGGTCGGCGAGAATCTTGCGGGTAACTGTCTTGTAACTAAACTTTGCCATTTTAAAAATTAAATCTTTGCTATTAGAAGTTTCCGTACTCTCCTGCCATTTCCTTATGGCTCAAATACGTTTCTACATCCTTGTCGCCACGGCCTGACACGGTGAGCACCACCACATCATCCTTCTTGAACTTCATCTTCTTCAGGGCTGCCACGGCGTGTGCACTCTCAATAGCCGGAATGATGCCCTCCATGCGGGTGAGTTCGTAACCGGCGTAGATGGCCTCATCGTCCTTAATGGCGAGCACATGACTCCTGCCCGATGTGGCAAGGTCGGCGTGCATAGGGCCGATGCCCGGATAGTCGAGACCGGCACTGATGGTAAAGGCTTCCTCTATCTGTCCGTCCTCGGTCTGCATCACGAGGGTACGGGCTCCGTGGATGATGCCCTCTGTACCGCAGTGCATGGTGGCAGCGGTATAATCGGTATCTATTCCGTGTCCGGCAGCCTCAGCCAGATATATCTTCACGCGGTCATCATCAATGTAGTGGTAGATGGTTCCGGCAGCATTGCTTCCGCCACCCACACAGGCGATGAGGTAATCAGGATAGTCGCGGCCTATCTTCTCCTCCAACTGCCATTTCAGTTCTTCAGAGATTACGCTCTGCATCTTGGCAACAATGTCTGGATAAGGGTGCGGACCCATGGTAGAACCTACGATATAGAAGGTATCCTGTGGGTGGCAGCACCAGTCGCGTATGGCCTCAGAGCAGGCATCGCTCAAGGTCATGTTGCCGGTGCGCACAGGGTTCACCTTGGCTCCCAGCATCTTCATACGCTCTACGTTGGTATGCTGGCGTTCCACATCGGTGGCACCCATGAAAATCTCACACTTCATGTTCATCAGGGCGCATACCGTAGCTGTAGCCACACCGTGCTGTCCGGCTCCGGTTTCGGCAATGATGCGAGTCTTGCCCATCTTCTTGGCCATGAGAATCTGACCGATGGTGTTGTTAATTTTGTGTGCACCGGTATGGTTCAGGTCCTCGCGCTTCAGATAGAGCTGGCATCCGTACTTCTCGCTCATGCGCTTGGCATAATAAAGAGGTGAAGGACGGCCCACATAATCTTTCAGCAGCGCACGGTATTCCTTCTTGAACTCCTCGCTCTCAATGATTGGCTTGTAAGCCTGCTGCAACTCGGTTACACATTTATATAATATCTCAGGAACATACGCTCCTCCGAATTTTCCAAAAAATCCTTTTTCGTCAACTTGATACATAATACTTAGTTTATAATTTATTATTTATAGTTTATAGAGCAAGCCTGCTATACGGCGAAACCGCTGTTAACTATCAACTACTTTTCGAGGCACTCAAAAAGCCCATCTAAGGCCTTATCCGGATCACCAGTTTCATTGAGCAGGGTTACAAACTTGCTGCCGATGATGGCTCCCGCCGCATTATCCTGCGCACTGGTAAGGGTCTGCTTGTTGCTGATGCCGAAACCTATCATGCGTGGGTTGCGCAGATTCATGCTGTTGATGTGGTTGAAATAAGCCAGCTTGGCATCGCCGAAACTGCTCTGGGCGCCCGTGATGCTCGCCGAGCTGACCATGTAGATGAAACCATCGGTATGCTCATCGATGAAACGGATGCGCTCCTCGCTGGTTTCAGGGGTAATCATCATGATGACACGGATGTCATACTTGTCGGCTATGGGTTTTACCACCTTCAGATAATCATCAAAGGGAAGGTCTGGGATGATGGTGCCGCTCACTCCACTCTCTACGCAGCTCTTGAAGAAAGCCTCAATGCCGTAGTGCATGATAGGGTTCAGGTATCCCATCAGCACGAGTGGAAGCTGCACTTCATCCTTGATTTCCTTCAGCTGGGCGAAGAGTTTCTTCACCGTCATTCCGTTCTTCAGAGCCATGGTTCCGGCACTCTGGATAACAGGACCATCAGCCAACGGATCACTGAAAGGGATTCCTACCTCAATCATATCTATCCCCTTGCGCTCCATCGCCTTAATTACATCACCGGTACCTTCTAAAGTTGGGCATCCGGCGCAGAAATACAAGCTCAAAAGCTTGCGGTCTTTATTGTTTGCAAATAATGCATTTATCTTATTCATTTTTTTTACTTTTTTATTTTTACCTTTTTACTTTTTTACCTTTAAAAGGAATTCCTTGAGTTTCTCTACATCCTTCAGTCCCGGTTCTATCTCAAACCTGGAATTGAGGTCGATTCCTACGCATCGGGGATGATGGAAAGACAGGATACGGGAAGCATCTTCCGGACCTATGCCGCCACTCAACAGGAATGGAACATCGTCATCATATTCATCCAGTACCTGCCAGTCAAACTGCTGACCACTTCCGCCCACCGTCTTACATTTGGTGTCGAAAAGGAAGTAGTCAACAGCGCCTACATACTCCTTATATTTCAGAATGTCCCCGGCAGTGGAAACACTAATGGCTTTGATTATCTTCATATTCCCCTTTGCTGCACGCAGCTGCTCACACAGTTCCCTGCTCTCGCCTCCATGCATCTGCACCGCATTCAGAGAGAATGAATGAATCTTATCCAACATATAGGAAATGGAATCATTCACGAAGACTCCCACTCGGCACACATTGCGGTCAGCATCAGAGCGAGCCACCACATGACTGGCATACCGTGGAGACTTAGGATAGAAGATAAATCCCATCATATCAACGCCGAGTTGCGCAACCTGCTTTACATTATCAGGTTCACACATTCCACAAACCTTTACTAACATTTTCTTTATTGTTTCAACTGCTTAATAAACTCTTGAAGCGCCACGCCCGGGTCAGCCTGTTTCATGAACTGTTCGCCCATCAGGAAACCTCTGAAGCCGCCTTCTTCTCTCAACCGGAGAACCGTCTGCGGGTTGGAGATGCCACTCTCGCTCACCCTGCACACATCCTTCGGAAGTTTCTCTGCCAATCTGAAGCTGTTCTCCACATCCGTAAAGAAGGTTCCAAGATTTCGGTTGTTGATGCCATACATATCCGGTTCCAGTTCAGCATACTCGAAGTCGCGCTCATTATGCATCTCGAGCAGTACCTCCATGCCCAGCTGGTGTGCCATGTTCATGAGTTGCTTACACTCCTCCTTGGTCAGGCAGGCCGCAATGAGCAGCACGGCAGAAGCTCCGCAGTATCTCGCCTGCAGCAGCTGGTATTCCTCTACTACGAAGTTCTTATATAAGATAGGTAGGGTAACGCCCACATGGCGCGCCTCCTGAATATACTCATCATATCCTCCGAAGTAATCAATGTCGGTGAGGATGCTGAGCGCCGAGGCTCCGTTCTGCTGGTAGGCGAGCGGGATGATGCTCGGCTTACCTTCCTGTTTGATCCAGCCCTTGGAAGGCGATTTGCGCTTGAATTCAGCAATGATTCCCGTCTCCGAGTTCATCAGCGACTCCTTCATGCTTCCGCTCGGCACCTTTCCCCCATCTTCCTGCATTTTCTGCTCGGTGAGGGTTATCATCTGCCGTGGCTGGATAAAGCGCTTACGCTGCTCAATCTCGATTCTTTTATGAGCCACAATTTCCTCTAAAATATCAGCCATTTTTTTCGTTTTTTTATTTAAGATAAAGACTTGGGGAACCAGCGATGGAATCGCTGGGAACGGGGGCGCAAAGGGGACAAAGGGGTTAAGGCTCTTTTTACCCTTTTACCTTTTTACTTTTAAAAGCCCTTTTTACCTTTAACTGTTGATCTCTACGAACTTCTTGAAGGTAGCGAGTGCCTTACCCGAGTCAATGCTCTCTCTTGCTATCTCCACACATTCCTCTATGCTCTTCTGTCCCTTCTCCATTACCTGGATGCCGAAGGCTGCATTGGCGAGAACGATGTTCTTCTGGGCTGGGAGGGCACGGTTTTCAAGCACTGCATCAAAGATGTCCTTAGCCTCTTCCTCGGTTGCTCCGCCTCGCACCTCTTCCGGTTTGGCTATCTCGAAACCGAGATCCTGAGGCTTGAAGATCTTCTCATAGTTGTTGGTGGTTACCTTGAAGTCGCCGGTGAGTGAAATTTCATCATATCCGTCGATGCTGTTAACAATGCCGAAATCAATGCCTAGTTTCTGGTAAACCTGGTTGTAAAGGCGCATCTGGTCGAGATTGGCTACACCCAGCAACTGGCACTTAGGCTGACTAGGATTAACAAGAGGACCTAACAGGTTGAACACGGTAGGAAACTGCAAAGCCTTGCGGATAGGACCTACAAACTTCATGGCCTTGGCGAAGAGCTGGGCATGAAGATAAACGATGCCTGCCTCGTTGATGCTGCGGTTCAGCTTGTCTATATCATCGGTAAACTGAACACCGTGGTTCTTGATGACGTTGCTGGCACCGCTCACCGAAGTAGCCGCATAGTTGCCGTGCTTTGCCACCTTGTAACCCGCACCCGCAATGACGAAGCAGGAAGTAGTAGAAATGTTAAAGGTGTTCTTGCGGTCGCCACCGGTTCCCACCACGTCAATGTAGCGGTCGCAATCCAGGATGGCTGGCACGCCTGTGGCAAGAATTCCGTCACGGAAACCGAGCAGTTCATCTACCGTTACGCCTCTCATCTGCAAACCGGTGAGCAGGGCTGTAATCTGTTCCTCAGGAAATTCACTCTTGGTGATTCCTACAATGATGTCTCGGGTTTCCTCACGAGAAAGTTCCTCGTGGTTCAACATTCTGTTCAAAATGTCCTTCATTTCCATAGTTAATATCTCCTATATTTTTTGTTTTTATTTTTCGTTGTAAAAGAAAAGGGGCCTGTCGTAAGTTACGGCAGGCCCCTAGTATATTATGTTGTTCACATCCACATACGGCGTCTCGACTCACGACTTTTGGAATCTTGAGTTACGCCACCACCATGATGTAGATACGAATGTATTCATATTGCTTTTTCTTTTAATTGTTTGTTACTACCAAAAACGAGGCTTTTCTTTCTTTTTAACGAAAAGATTCTCCTTCGTTCTTCATTTCTACTGCAAAAGTACAGTTTTTCTTTTAAACTACAAACTTTTTGTCGAGAAATTTTAAGATTTAACACTATTTTATCATCCAGCGCCCCTTTTTCTCCACTTTCGTCTCACGTTTTCTCCACTATACCTTATTATATATAGGGAGAAAGAAAAAGAAAAAATTATTTCGCCGGAATGTAATAAATTTCCCAACACGCCGTTATTTATTTAGAGAACAGGTTACGGAAAGAGGAAAACTCATCCTCAAGACATGCCCGTTCTGAAATCAACAAATAACAAGAAGTATTATTCAAATTTAAAGATTCACGCCTATGAAGCAAGTATTTACACCAAAGAAAATGAGACCTTCGGCTCAGACCATCTACTTCATCAAGCAGATAGCCTACTCCTATCATACCATGGTGCAAAATGGGAAGCTAAAGGTGTGCTATCCTAACTAAAAGAAGAAGAAAGATGAAAACAATGGTATCCCCTTCATTGCTCTCAGCCAACTTCATTGACCTGAAGAGTGATATAGAGATGATTAACAAGAGTGAGGCCGACTGGCTCCACCTCGATGTGATGGATGGTGTCTTCGTGCCCAACATCTCGTTCGGCTTCCCTGTGATAGAAGCCGTAAGCAAGGTGTGCACCAAGCCCCTCGACGTCCACTTTATGATACAGCACCCGGAAAATTACATTGAGCAGACTGCCAAGCTCGGTGCCATGATGATGAACGTGCACTACGAGGCCTGCACCCATCTGCACCGCACCATCCAGCAGATTCATGCAGCAGGCATGAAGGCAGGAGTTACCCTCAACCCTTCTACCCCGGTATGTGTGCTGGAAGACATCATCTGCGATATAGACATGGTACTTTTGATGAGCGTTAACCCAGGCTTCGGCGGACAGAAATTCATCGAGAACACCATCAAGAAGATAGGCCGTCTGCGCCAGCTCATCAAAGAGAGCGGAAGCCAGGCACTCATCGAGGTAGATGGCGGCGTGCAGGCAGAAACTGCTCCAAGACTGGTGAAAGCCGGAGTAGACGTGCTGGTAAGCGGAAGTTATGTATTCAAGAGCACAGACCCTTATGCTACCATCCATGCTCTGAAAGAACTCCACTAATCAAGATTCAGATAGATATTGTGCTCCTTAGCCATCTTGCGGAGGTTAAGGAGCGCATAACGCATTCTTCCCAGACTCGTATTGATACTCACATTGGTACACTCGGCTATATCCTTGAAAGACATCTGCTGATAAAAACGCATATAAACCACTTCGCGTTGTGGAGCCGGCAGAAAGTCTACCAGTTTCTTCACATCACGGAGCACCTGTTTGCGTACCATCTCCTGCTCAGCACAGTCTGCCTGAAAATCTTCGCCTCGCAGACAGGAAAGATCATTACCGTTCCCCTGTTCTACCATGCGGAACACACACTGGCTGCGATAACCGTCGATGATGACATTATGCGCTATGCGCATTAACCACGAAATAAATTTGCCCGAACTGGAATACTGGCCAGCATGTAAACGACTGATTGCCTTCACGAAAGTCTCCTGAAAGATATCATTCGCCAGATCCTCATCGTGAACCACGAAAAGGATATAAGAGAACAGTTTCACCTCGTTGCGGGAAAGCAACAGGTCAAAGGCTCTGTTGTCACCCCCGACATAAGCCAGGGCCAACTCTTCGTCTGTCATTTCATTGAGTTTACTCATTTTCTTAATCTTATTTTATTCATTAAGTAAATGTCTATCTAATAGGCTACCCAGTATTTATTGCGTTAATAATGTTAATTATCGTTGCAAAGGTAACATTTTATTTTCAAAACACCAAACTTTTTTCCAAAAACATTTAATTTTAACATTACCAGCACCTGTTTTACAAATAAAATTCGTATCTTTGCAGCGATGTGTTAAACGTAAGACCCAACAAACGAATAAACAGATCAATACAAACGAATTCATAAATACAAATAATCATAAAACTAGAACAAAGACAATGAAGAAATTCTTTAAGACCTTACTCGTTGCTCTGCTTCTCATCCCATCCTGCGCTTGGGCCGACGGATGGAACGATGCTGAATATCAGCGCATTGAACAGAGCATACAGTTGCCAGGCATCAAGCAGGCAGCTAAGAAGTATGCTATTTCTGCCTATGGAGCCAAGCAGAACGCTTCGGCTGCACAGAACCAGAAGGCTATCAACAAGCTCATCGCCCTCGTCTCTAAAAAAGGTGGCGGTACTGTAGTCATCCCGAAGGGTACCTGGCGCACAGGAGCCATTGAGATGAAGAGCTTCGTAGAACTGAATCTCGAAGAGGGTGCCGTACTGCAGTTTGCCTTCGAACCGAAACTCTATCCGCTGGTACGCACCTCATGGGAGGGCATCGCATGCTGGAACTATTCTCCATGCATCTATGCCTACAAGGTTACCGACATCGCCATCACTGGTAAAGGTACCATCGATGGAGGTGGTAACAACGATACATGGTGGCCAATGAACGGTAATGCCAGATTCGGATATAAGGAGGGCGTAACCAAGGAACACCAGAAGATGGGATCACGCGCCAGACTGCTGAAGATGGCTGAAGACGGTGTGCCTTTTGACGAACGCAAGTTCGGCATGGGACAGGGTCTCCGCCCTCAGCTCGTCAACTTCGTACGCTCTGAGCGCATCCTCATCAAGGATGTCAAGATGATCAACTCACCTTTCTGGGTGATGCACCCTCTGCTCTGCAAGAACATCACAGTAGACGGCGTAACCGTATGGAACGAAGGACCTAACGGAGACGGATGCGACCCTGAAGCATGCGAGAATGTACTCATCCAGAACTGTATCTTCCATACCGGCGACGACTGCATCGCCATCAAGAGCGGACGAAACAACGACGGTCGTCTCTGGAACCAACCATCCAGAAACATCATCATCCGCAACTGCCGGATGGAAGACGGACATGGTGGCGTAGTCATCGGTTCCGAGATTTCAGGCGGATGCGAGAATGTATACGCCGAAAACTGCGAGATGGACTCTCCTCATCTGGAGCGCATCCTCCGCATCAAAACCAACAACTGCCGCGGCGGACTCATCCAGAACATCCACATGCGCAAGGTTACCGTAGGCCAGTGCAAGGAAGCCGTGCTCAAGATCAACCTCGACTATGAGCCAAAAGAGGCTTGCTACCGCGGATTTGAACCTACCGTGCGCAACGTGAGCATGGAAGATGTTACCTGCCAGAAGAGCAACTACGGTGTGCTCATCATCGGTGGAAACAAAATAGAAAACGTATACGATATCCATGTTAAGAACTGTAAGTTCGATGGTGTCATCAAGCAGCCTGTCAAGATGACCGGCAAGACCCGCGATGTGAAGTTCGACAACCTCATCATCAATGGTTCCCTGGTTCTCAACAAGGAAGACCGTCCTTACCAGACCTATTCAGAGTGGCTCACCCACAGCGAGATGCAGCGCACTCCCCACCCATACAACCTCGACTTCAGCCCGAAGAAACCTCGCTGGAGCTACGTGATGGGCATTGAGATGGAAGGCATGCTCGACACCTACCTCCACTACAAAGACGGGAAGAGCACCTTCAAGGGAGCTGATGCCGAAGCCAACAACGAGGCTATCATCAACTACCTGAAAGAATATCCAGCCAAGATGATTGACGAAAAAGGAAACATCACAGGCTACCAATATGAGGATTTCAACCTCGACAATGTGCGCACAGCGAAGTTCATCCTCCGCATGCACAACCTCTTCCCTAGCAAGAGCAGCGAACTGGCACTGAAGACGCTCTTCAAACAGCTTCAGAACCAGCCTCGTACCAAGGAAGGCGTTTACTGGCACAAGGCTATCTACGCCAACCAGGTATGGCTCGATGGCATCTTCATGGGACTGCCTTTCTACTGCAACTACGCCGTACAGAACCTCAAGCCTAAGAAGGCGAAGAAGATTCTCGACGATGCGGTAGACCAGATTGTGAAGACCGACCTGCGTACCTACGATGAGAAGACCCAACTCTGGAAGCATGCATGGGACGAAACCCACAGCCAGTTCTGGGCAAACAAGGAAGACGGAAAGAGCCAGCATACCTGGGCAAGAGCCCTCGGATGGTACGTCATGGCGATGACCGAATGCCTTGATGCCATGCCTGAAGATTATGCTCGCCGCAGCGAAATCATCACCTTATTAAATAAGGCAATGAAGAGCGTGGTGAAATATCAGGATAAGAAGACGGGTGTATGGTACGATGTAATGGACGTAAAGGATCCTCGCAACTACCTCGAGAGCACCGCTTCAAGCATGTTTGCCTATGTTCTCCTCAAGGGTTACCGCAAGGGATACCTCGGCAAGGAATATCAGGAAGCAGGTATCAAGGCTTATGAGGGAATCCTGAACAACTTCATCCAGATAAATCCTGACAAGACCATCAGCCTTACCCGCTGCTGTGCTGTCAGCGGACTCGGTCCTGGCCCTGGTCCATACGTCAAGAAGCCAAACTTCAAGCGCAACGGCAGTTTCGACTATTACATGAGCGAGCCAATCCGCGACAATGATGCCAAGGGCGTAGGTCCTTTCATCTGGGCTAGTCTGGAAATGGAAATGCAGGGACTGAATAAGTAAAACTTAGTTTATAGTTTACAGTTTATAGTTTACAGCGACTTCGCCGTATAGCAAGATTGCCCTATAAACTATTAACTATAAACTGTAAACTGAATTTAAAACTATTAATTGAATTCTCACCGATGGAAAAGAAAATATTCACAACAAAGGAGGGTGTGTCATAAGTCCATGACACACCCTCCTTTTGTTCTATCTGTTTACACAATCTGTTACTTTACATACTTCTAACCGTTCTTGATAATCAAGCCCTTGGCAGAAGAAGAAACCTCCTGACCAGCCATATTATAGGTCTTACCATCCTTTTTGGCTGCAGCAGCGTTTACAGAAGAGATGCCGGTGCCAGTACCTATCGTATACTTAAAGCCAAAGAAGCCCATTTTAGTACCTGCAGCAAGCACATAGTATGTACCACCAGCAGCAACGTTGAAGGTTACTATACCATTAGACTTTTTGGCAATAATATTTTCATTTTTCTCGTTCAGTGTGAATTTCTGAGATTCACCATCCTTTGCGCTTGGCAAATTATAAGAAGCAGGAGTCACCTCAGCATAATCAGCATCCAAAATATGGAAACCTTTAGTTGGTCCCATCTGTATAGCTACAGTTAAAGTTCCTGCATTTGCAGTCTCGAACTTATAAACACATCCAGTTGGCTCAGCTCCTTTCACCAACTTACCATTGTTCTTACCACATACGTAAGCAGTAAAATCACCATCAGCCCAATTATCGGTGGCCTTACCATCTGCAAAAGCTGTACCAGCATTCTCCATATAAGTCAAAGTAACATTTTTTACTGACGTAATCTTATCACCAGCATTTACCTTGTCACCTACCTGCACAGCATAAGTTCCCTGAGCATTAACACTAGCAGCCAAAGCTACGGCTGCGATAAGAGTAAAGAATTTCTTCATAATCGTTTTATTTTAAGTTTATATATTATTAATTAGTTGATGAATAACTTTATTTAAGTTTGCTTCATTTACTTTTGTTTCGCTGGCAAATTTAGCAAATCATTTTGAGAATCTCGGAAAAATGTGAACCAAAATGAGCTAAAACTACGAAAACGATTACGTAAATTCAAACGTCAAGTACCAGGATATAAGAGAGTTTTAGCTAGCAGACACCAAACGGGCTGAAAAGATAGCAGTCCCTTCAGCCCGTTGCAGAACTATATACTAAAGTATAGTATTTATCCTTCCTTTATCTTCCAATCACTAATTGTCCGCTGATTACTATCGTAATTAACACCAATTTTGAACAAGCGTTTACCATCAGCAGAATATGGAATCAGATATCCCTTTTCATCTATCTGTTTGATTGCTTCTTCGGCAGAACCATCATACTTCAATTCGAAAACAAATACAGCATCAGGCATATACACCACTGCATCAGCCCTGCCTATTGCACTATCCTCCTCTACCCTCATGTGTGCTCCCATCAGGTTGAAGATAAGATAGAACACCGTCTGGAAATCCCGTTCGTTCTTATTGCTCAAACGGTTGGAGATGCTGGCAAGATACGCTTTCAATCGAATCATTGCTCCCTCTACATCTCCATCATAAAGCATTTCCAGGAAATCACCCACCAGGCTGTTATTATCCAAAGATATTGGTGAAAGATAGTTAGGTGCAAGACTCTTGAGCATGCCAATCTTTACCTCCCTGTTAGGATATTCCAAAGTATAACGATGCAGCATCGGATTATACTTCTTGATGGTGAGATAACCGCTCTGATAGAGCAACGGAAGCGCAGAAGTCATCATTTCCGGCGAAACATCAAAGTCATCCACATCACATGATTTCTTCTCAATATCCATCACATTGACGTGATACTTCTGCAGCGTCTTGATAAGATAAGTCGGCGTACCCGAGCCAAACCAGTAAGGAGCAATCTTTCGTGCATTCAGTGCCTTTACCAGACTGAACGGATTGAAAACATCCTCTGATTTCTCACTGAAATGATAGCCGTCATAGAATCTTGTCAGCTCTGCCAGGCACTCCTCATAAGTCATACCCAGGTCTTCTCCCAATGCCTCAATATCCGGTTTCATCTGAGTGGTAAGTTCCTTCTTGCTGATACCGCAGATAGCCGAATACTGGTCGAACATGCTGATGTTATCGAGGTTATTCAGTTCGCTGAAGATGCTGAGCTGCGAGAACTTGGTGATACCCGTGATAAAGGTAAACTCCAGATATGGGTCGAGCTTTTTCAGAGGACTGTAGAAGTTCTGCATGATACGGCGGAGGGGCTGCAGGTTCTCCTTCTCATGTACCACATCCAGCAATGGGGCATCATATTCATCGATGATGACAACCGCCTTTTCGCCCGTTTGCTCATAAGCACGCTTTACGATACCATCCAGTCTTTCATTAGGATATTTTTCACCTTCTCCCTTACCGTATAGCTTTTCATAGGGCAAAAGCTGTAGATTCAGATAACTGTTCAAGGCATCAGCATCAAAGTGCTTGGCACCGCTCATATCAAAATGAAGCACAGGATGCTTCACCCAATCCTTCTCATAATCAGCTATTGCCAATCCCTCGAAGAGTTCCTTTCTACCCTCGAAATAAGCTTGAAGAGTAGAGGCAAAGAGCGACTTTCCGAATCGTCTTGGACGACTCAGAAAGACATACGACATCTGTTTTTCTCTGAAATCCACGATATATTGGGTCTTATCTACATAGAGATAACCTTTCTCACGGAGTTTTTCGAATGTCTGTATCCCCACAGGGTATTTATTTACTATTTTTGCCATAATCTTACAAACTTTACGTTTTGCGCGGCTAAATTACAAAGAAAATCTGAATTAACCAAAGAAAAAATCAAATAACTTAACTTTCACTTATCAAGAAATGAAAGGAGATAAGGAAGTACTGTAAAGATAGCAAGAGGGTGCGCCATAACTTATGACGCACCCTCTATATACCTTATAATGAAAGATAAGGAGAATTAATCCCAAAGACTGCCGTTGCTTGGACGGGCAAGAACATCATTTGCATCATCAATGATTTCATCAGATGATGGCGTAGTACTTGGAGTTCCACTACCTGCCAAGATAACACCAACCTCAACTTCTGTAACTTCCATAACTGGCTTAATATATTTTTTCATCTTTATATTCTTTTAAAATTCAACGTGTTTGTTATAATAGTAAAGTTTAGTAAATAGCAAAGGCGATTACTTCTTGATCATCTTCTTGCCGTTGCAGATAACAATGCCCTTGTAGTTCGCGCCAACCTTCTGACCAGAAAGAGAGTACATGATGCCGTCTGCCTTTACACCATTCTGCTGGATAGCCTGAATGCCGGTAGTGTTTCCACCAATACCGATGGAATAATACTTAGCAGGGGTTGGAGTATTAATCTCCAAATATGCCTTGTTTGCAGGAATTGTAACTGTATTTGCAACCCGATAGAAACCTACAATATTGTTCTTATTTGCCAAGCAGTAAATGTTCTCTGCACCTGTCTTTGTACCATCAGAAGTCTCCAAACCTGTCTCTGTAACAGTAGCTGTTTTTGTGCTAGCCTCCAATATATAATCACCTTTTCCTTTCAAGATAACAGCCTTACCTGCTTCAACTACACCATTAATCGGTGTATAAGTAAGCTCTTTAGAAGAAGAGTTGTAACTTACAGAATAAGCCTCCAAGCCATCAGTTCTGTTTGAGTAATCTACAGCAAATTTAGAAGCATGAGTTGCGAAGCCAGCATCAGTGATGGTAACTTTATCAGATGAAGTAGCTGGCGTAACTTTAATATCATAAAGATTGATTCCACTGTTACCAGAATAAATTAAAATTTTGGCAGTTTTTGTTCCTGTATATTTCACAGTTGAAGAAATAGGATTGCCAACATTATATGTTATCCTATCAAGTTCCGTAAGAGATGTAAAATCATTGTCTGTATAGCTTGCTATTACCAATGGTCTACTAGCATCTGTACTTTTACCTCCATGTGCTGCAACTATATAAATATCACTTGGTCCTGTAACTTCAAAAGAAATAACACGATTCAAACTTGATTCTTTTGCAACGTTACCGGTTCCAGAAAATTTAAAACGCTATGTATATTTAACACCATCAACAGTTTTATTACTACCATCTATTGACATTTTCTTGTCGGTAGTAGCATATACAGATAAGCCATCAATAGTTTTATTCTCTGTTAAATCGCCTACAGTCCAATTAGAGAAATTCCACTCTTTGACAGTAGCTGTTTCTGTCTGTGCATACACACTCGTCGCCATAAACAATGCGACAATAAAAGTAAATAAGTTCTTCATCTTTTAATAGTTTTGATTTATAATATAATTTGGTTTAAAATTCGTTTGTTTTCGCCTGCAAAAGTACAACACAATTTTCATTTGGCAAAAGGAAAGAGAGATAAAAAGGCGGAAATGTACGAAAACGATTGCGTAGCTTTTACAACAAAATTGAAACAAAAAGTTCTTAAATAGAAATAATAAGTGTATTTTTGCATCAATAAACTTAAAATATAAACTGAAAATAAAAATTATAATAAGTATAACAACCTAAAAGGCAAACAAATGAAAAGAAATCTACTAAGATTTGGGCTCTCACTCATAGCCCTGTTTGTTATGGTAGTAGCAAATGCACAAACCTACCAAAACGAAGAAGCTAGCGTTTCATGGCCGTTTAATGACGCCAACTACGCTACGCAGTACACAAAATCACCAGAAAAAGGTTTTAGTCTGGTTTCCGTAAACACCGGTGACTTGAAGTATGTTGCCAAGAAATCAACGAAAACACTGGATGAAAACGGCAGCCCGATGGTCATGGCAGGTTTCAGTCCTGTTGGTTCAACAAAAGCCGTAGAATGGACCGTTAAACCAAGCAAGGGTCTTACATTCACCCCAACATCTATCAGTACCTATGTAAACCGATTCGGTACAGATGCAGAAAATGGAGTAACCGTAACTGCAAAACTTAGCAACGGAACTTCTGTAGACTTGGCAATTTCACGGCATTAAGAGACAACAAAACTACAGCGGATGACAGATATTCGAAAAACGAAAACCTAACCAACCATATCGTCATCCATCTCACTGCCGAGCAGCAAGCCCAACTGACATCAGCAGAAGGCTTCACGCTAAGTTGCACCGTCGGCGTTGGCTCTACTAAGCAGCAAGGCTTTGCTGATGTACACATCAATGGTCTCTTGAACGGAACCGTTCAGCAGGTTGAACAGTACACCCTGTCGGCTGCCGTGTCAACCGTAGGAGCAGGAACAGTCAAAGTATCTCCTGCAGGAACCGTATTTGATGCAGAGACATCAATCACCGTAACAGCAACAAAGAATTTCGGCTACAAGTTTGTCAACTGGACAGATGCCAACAACCAGGTGGTATCTACAGATGAAGCATACACCTTCTCTATCTCAACCAACACAGCATTGAAGGCAAACTTTGAGAAGATAAACACCTACGCTTTGAATTACAAGGTTGAAGGTGGAGCAAAAGACTATATGATAAGTGCCTCTCCTGTCCCAACCGTTGTTGAAGGAAAGAACATGTATGAAGAGGGAACAGAGGTAACTCTCACAGCCAGCAGCAACGACATCCTCACCTTCACCAACTGGAATGATGGTGAAACAGGAGCAGAACGCAAAATAAACATGAACGCCGACCAGTCATTCACAGCAGCATATTCTTCAAAAGATTTCATTGCAGGCTGGGACTTCTATAAGGCAGCCAAATCAGGTCGAGCAGCGGACTTCGCTGCAGAAGACAACGATGCAGACCAGCTCATCTTGCGTGATGCTGACGGAAACGCATACGGTTGGCTCGACAAGAGCAACAGCGCAGGCGGCTACGAAGGAAAGAATGCTGCAGTAAACTGGACCACAGGCAGCACCAAGCCACTGGGTGAGACCTACTGGCAGACCAAGATCAACGCAACAGCCTTTACCGACATCAAGGTAAAGAGCAGCATGCTCTACAATTATAACGCATACGAAACATATAATGTAGAATACTCACTCAACGGAACCGACTGGACCAAAGTAGGTGCCATCAATATGCCAGGAGCCAAAGCCTGGACAGACGGAGAGTTCACTCTCCCATCCGATGCCAACAACAAGGCAGAAGTATACATCCGCTGGATTGCCGACAAGACTTCTTCTATCAAGGGAGCAACAGGCAACAACGACGGAATTGCAATAGCAGGTATCTACATCACAGGTACTGCCCAGCTCGTAAACGACGGCAAGGCACCTGTACTCGTAAACACCGTACCAGCAGAAGGCGCAACCAACGCATCTGCCAACGGCAAGATTGTACTGACTTTTGATGAGAAGGTAAAACTCACCGGCAACGCAGCCGCTACACTCGGCACACAAAAGATTGAAGGAGCCGTATCCGGCAAGACCATCACCTTCACATACAAAGGTTTGAACTACGCTACAGCTTACACCTTCACGCTCGCTGCCGGTTCTGTAGCCGACCTGACAGACAATGCAACAGACCAGGCAATCGTTCTGAACTTCACTACCAAGACCAAGCCAGCTGTAACCAAGGCTCTCTACGACTTCATCGTCCCAACCGACGGCGACTTCAAGGCAGCACTTGCTGCAGCAGCCAAGCGCACAGATACCAGCAAGCGTTTCCGCATCTTTATCAAGCAGGGCGACTACAAGATTCCTGCTGACGAAGAGAGCAAGGTAACAGGCGGTGATGGTAAGAGTTATGCCAACCCAACCACCTATATGAATACGCCAAACGTATCTATCATCGGTGAGGGCATGGACAACACCTCTCTGACCAACACCATTCCTGATGCAGAATATAAGAACGCGAATCAGAAAAACCCAGCCAACGTATTGGAAGGTATCGGCAAGGGCGACGTACTCTGCCTGCAGAAGGAAGCTACGGGTACCTACTTCCAGGATCTGAAGATGTACAGCAGTATGGGCGACGCAAAGGGTCGCGACATCGTACTCAACGACCAGAGTAACAAGACCATCTGCAAGAACGTAAACCTCTGGGCTTACCAGGACACCTACGTATCAAACAACCAGAATGGTAAATTCTACTTCGAAGACGGAATCCTTCGTGGTCGTACCGACTACCTTTGCGGTAAGGGTGACGTATATTATAATAATGTAGAACTCTGGATTTGCGAAAAGGGAGGCTACCTCGCCGTTCCTTCTCAACCAAAGAAGTATGGCTACATCTTCAAAGACTGTACCATCAAGGATGCTACTGAGGCAAAAGACCTGAATGGTAACTACACCTTAGGTCGTCCATGGGGCAAGGGAACACCTATCGCGCTCTACATTGACACCAAGATGGAAGCCATCCCTTCAGCAGCAGGATGGGACGAGATGAGTGGCGGTTATCCTAAGCGTTTCGCAGAGTACAACTCTACCACATCAACAGGCAGTACAGTTGACCTCAAGGACAGAAAGAAAGTTTATGATGCCTACGACTCAAAGAATGGTGACAATTATGTAAACCGTCGCAATGAAACAGCAGAAAATCCTATCCTCGCAGCAGAGAAAGCTGCGTTCTACACTGTTGAAAACATAATGGGTCAGGATGATGACTGGGATCCTACAGCAGCCACCGAGCAGGCTTCAGCTCCAACCAACGTAAAGTTGAACGGCACAACCCTCGCTTGGGACAATAACGACTACGCGCTTCTCTGGGCAGTATGCAAGAACGGCAAGGTAGTAGACTTCACCATCACTCCTAGCTATATCATTGATGACGCCTCTGCAACATGGAGCGTACGTGCAGCCAACGAGATGGGCGGTTTGAGCGAAGCTACAGTTGTTGGTCAGGGCACCGGCATCCGCAATATCGCCGCAGCTACAGATGCTGCAGTCATCAAGACCGCCATCTATGCAGCCGACGGCACTCAGCTCTCAAATCTTCAGAAGGGTATCAACATCATTGTGAAGACCCTGGCAGATGGCAGCAAGAAGACAAGCAAGGTCATCGTAAAGTAAAGAAGCAGAGACCATAAGTAATTAGATTGACAGATAACATTCGGAGTGCAATATCCCCATCCTCATTCAGAAGGGTGCCGGATATTGCACTTTTTTTGTTCCCTCAACTTCTGAAACAGCAGAAACGGGAACTGAGAAAACAGACCGTCGAAATGAAAAAAACAGAGTATTTACGCAAAAATCTGTAAACGTTTACGTTATTTTTTACCCCCAATATACCTATATTCTCATATTTTTTATATACTTTTGCAACAAGAAAACCAAGACTTAGCTATTGCTACGCATCTAGGTTGCCCCATCGGAGCCTTCGGGTTCCAAGAGGAACATCCCTTCAGCAAGCATCTGCTCAGAATTGGAATTCTACTTAAAAACATTAAATAAAAACATTAGAAAATTAGTAATTTAGAATAAGTTTTATCTAAACCTAAAGTGTATGTCTGGTAATTTTAGAAAAAAGAAAATTGCTTTGGCAGGCGCACTGATGTTCGTAGTAACAAGTGTATCTGCACAAACAGTAAAAGGTGTTGTTACTGACAATACGGGCGAGCCAATCATCGGCGCATCTGTCATGGAGGTAGGTGTAGCTGGCAATGGTGGCGTGACCGACATTGACGGTAACTTCACAGTAAACTTAAAAGGCAAAAGCAAGAAACTGAAGATTTCATACATTGGTATGAAAGCTAAGGAAGTAAGCGTTGCAGGTAAAGAAACGATCGATGTAAAGCTTGAGGATGACAACACCACCCTCAACGATGTCGTAGTAATCGGTTACGGTACTGTTAGAAAGAAAGACCTCACTGGTTCTGTATCATCTATCAGCGACAAGCAGATTGCCAACATTCCTGTATCTAACGTAAGCGAGGCGATGACCGGTAAGATGGCGGGTGTGAACATCACCACCACCGAAGGTTCACCAGATGCTGACGTGAAGATTCGCGTGCGTGGTGGCGGTTCTCTTTCACAGGACAACTCTCCTCTCTACATCGTAGACGGTTTCCCAGTTAGCTCAATCAGCGACATCGCTCCTAGCGAAATTCAGAGCATCGACGTATTGAAGGATGCTTCCTCTACAGCTATCTATGGTGCCCGTGGTGCCAATGGTGTTATCATCGTAACAACCAAGAGCGGTTCTGAGGGCAAGACTCAGGTGAACTTTAATGCTTCTCTCGGCTACAAGAAGGTTACAAAGTTGATCAAGACTCTTGATCCTTATAACTTTGCATACTCTCTTTATGAAGTTGGTGCAACAAACTATGGTAACTACAGCGACCTCGATATCTGGAAGTCTGTAGAAGGTACAGACTATCAGGACGAAGTATTCGGTCGTACTGGTAACCAAAAGCAGTATAATGTAAGCATTAGCGGTGGTACTAAGGATATCAAGTATAACATTGGCTTCTCTCATAACGACGAGAAGAGTATCATGCTTGGTTCTGGTTATGCAAAGAACAACGTTAACGCAAAACTCAACGCTAACTTGAACAAGTGGTTGTCACTCGACTTCAATGCTCGTATGGCATTCACCAAACTTGATGGTCTGAATGGTGGTGCTGACACAAATGAAAGCAACGCAGCCAACTCTATCGTTGCCAATACCGTAAAGTTCTGGCCAGTATATCCTCTTACAGATAGCGATGAGGACGAGGAGAACTCAACATCAGTAGAACGCAATCCTATCGAGCGTATTTATGATTCTTATAAGTATCAGGAGCGTTTCCAACAGAACTACAACGTAGGTTTGAACTGGAAGCCTTTCAAGAATATCACCTTACGCTCAGAATTTGGTTATCGCTGGGATTACAACAATACCGATCAGGTTTGGGGTTCTAATGCCACAACCAATTCAAAGTACGGCTACAATGGTCAGCCACAAGCTGTGTTTACTAAGGTAAGCAAGAAGAACTGGCGCAATGCCAACACTATCACTTACGATAACAGCAAGCTTTTCGGAGGCCGTGACCATATTAACGTATTGTTGGGTCAGGAATGGAGCAGCAGCGAGCAGACTACAAGAAATGCCATATCTGTTGCTTACCCAGCATCTTTTGGTATTGATGACGTTTTGTCAAATACTGGTGCAGGTACTGCCCTTCCAAACGAAGGAACTATCGCTGCCGATGAGAACATCCTCTCATACTTCGGTCGTATCAATTATACATTGAATGATAAGTATCTGGCAACATTCACTATGCGTGCTGATGGCTCTAGTAAGTTTGGCAGCGGCAACCAGTGGGGCGTATTCCCATCTTTAGCTTTGGCATGGCGTATGTCTGACGAATCATTCCTGAAAGGTGCTTCTAAGTGGCTATCTAACTTGAAGGCTCGCTTGAGTTTCGGTACTGCCGGTAACAACCGTATCAATTCCGGTTTGATTTCTACCGTATACTCTATGGCTAGCAACACATCCAAGGCTCCATTCTTTGATGAGAATCGTGGTTCAATGTTGGAGCATGGAACTTATCTCTATAACCCTAACCTGAAGTGGGAAACAACTGTTACCCGTAACTTCGGTATCGACTATGGTTTCTTTAACGGACGTATCAGCGGTACTTTGGATTTCTACTGGAATACCACTAAGGACCTCTTGATGCAGACTTTGATTCCATCAAACACAGGTTATAGCTACCAGTTCCAGAACTTCGGTAAGACATCTAACAAGGGTGTCGAGTTGGCACTCAATGCTGTCATCGTAGACAAAAAGAAGTTTGGCTTGAACTTCAACTTCAATGTTTCTTACAACAAGAACAAGATTGACGAGTTGAATCTTGAGAATCCATGGCAGAGCAGTAACTGGAGTGGTTCAACCATCTCTAAGTATGAAGACTTCCGTGTAGAACAGGGCGGCCGACTTGGTGAGCTCTGGGGTTACAAGATGAATGGTTACTATACAGTATACGACCCAGCTACAGGCACTGGCGACTTGGTTCTCAATGCCAAGGGTAAGTGGGAATTGGCTGATGGAGTAAAAGACAAGAGCAAGGACATCTTCGGCGGTACCTACTACCCTGGTGGTCCTAAGGTACAGTGCGACGAAAATGGTAATCCTATCAAGCAGCGTCTTGGAAATACCGTTCCTACAACAACTGGTGGTTTCGGTTTCGACGGTCACGTAGGCAACTTCGACTTCAATGTGTTCTTCAACTACTCTCTTGGCAACAAGATTGTAAACGGAACCAAGCTGGCTAACGCCTTCTATTCAGGTTCTAACAAGAAGTACAACCTTGTAGATGACTTTACCCTCGACAAACGTTACACATGGATTGACCCTAACAATGGTTTGAACCTTGGTAAGATTTCTACATCAACCATCACAACATATGGTGGCACAGAAGAAGTTATGGCTCGCTTGAACGAGTTGAACCAAGGCAAGAGCATCTACAATCCAGCTGCCGTTACAGCCATGCAGTTGACTGATTATGCTGTAGAAGACGCTTCATTCCTGCGTTTGCAGAACGTAACTATTGGCTACACATTGCCAAAGACCTGGTTGAAGAACATCTTCATCAGCAACGTACGTATCTACTTCACCGGCTACAACTTGCTTTGCATGACAAGCTATAAGGGTTACGACCCTGAAGTTGACACAAGCAGCAAAAAGAATCCTATGACTCCAGGTATCGACTACGCAGCATACCCTAAGAGCCGTACATTTGTAGGTGGTATTAATGTAACATTCTAAAAAAGTAACAAAGAACATGAACAAGATATTTTCAAAAGTCTTGGTAGCTTTGGGAGCTGCAACATTAGTTTCTTGCTCAGACTTCCTTGATCAGAAGTCACCTTCTGAGTTGGAGAACTCTAATGTATATGGTTCTACCTACTACACAGGCTTACGAGTAAACAAGATTTATGGCGGTTTGACTCAAGACCGTACATACTCTCAGGACCTCGCCATCGTATGGAACCTGAACAGCGACATCGAATTGGTGGATGGTCTTGGAAGTGACGCTACTAACGCTACAAGTGAGCGTGGTAACATGAACTACAATGCCGATCCAGGATGGTCTAAGATTTCTGGCGTGTGGGATGCACTCTATGGTGTTATTGAAGACGCAAACGACGTTGTTGATGGCGTAAATAACAGCGACCTGTACCATAATGGTAGCAAGTCAGACAAAGCAAAAATGGGACGCTATCTCGGTGAGGCTTTAACACTCCGTGCACAGTGCTATCTCGACCTGGTACGTTTCTTCGGTGACGTACCTTTCAAGGCAGAGTCTTCAAAATCAGACCTTTCCAATGCATACCTTTATAAAATGGATCGCGACAGCATCCTTGACAGCTTAATGGTAAATCTTGATGAAGCCATCGAACTTCTTCCTTGGGCAGGTCAAGAAGGATACACTACAGAGCATGCAACCAAGGGTTATGCACATGGTCTCTTGGCACAGATTGCCTTGACACGTGCAGGATATGCTATCCGCGAAAAAGCGAAGGAAGGCTACGAGACTGCAACTTACACAGACGCAACCTACCCTACACAGCGTCCAGGTGCCGCTAAGTGTAAGGAACTGTATGAGATTGCACTCAAGCATCTCAGTGCTATCATCAAGAGTGGTTCACACAAATTGAATCCATCATTCGAAAATGAATGGTATCTCTTGAACCAGCTGACTCTTGATAAGACCTATCAGGAAAACCTCTTCGAGATACCTATGGGTAGCAATGTTACTGGTGAGTTGGGTTATACAGTTGGCGTACGCCTGAATGGCGTTACTACAGAATATGGTTATGGTAACTCTACTGGTAAACTGAAGTTGACAGCACCTCTCCTCTACTCTTACGACAAGGCAGACCAGCGTCGTGACGTTACAGTAGCAGCATTCGAGATTAAGCAGGATGGTAAGAAGACTGTAGAGAGCATGCTTGGCAACGCTCCATTTGGTCTTTACTGCGGTAAGTGGGATGCTCGCAAGATGAACGACAAGTGGTTGGCAGACAACTTGAAGGCAACAGCTAAGCACACAACGGGTATTAACCCTGTCGTGATGCGCTACTCTCAGATTCTGCTTTGGTACGCTGAGGTTATGAACGAATTGGCTGGTCCTACAGGTCATTATGATGGTGACGCAGGTATGACTGCACTTCAGGCTCTCGCAGAAGTACACGACCGTGCTTTCAGCGACAAGGCTTTGGCAAACCACTACATCAACAACATTCCTAAAACCAAGGAAGGTCTGTTCGAAGCAATCGTACAGGAGAACGCTTGGGAGTTTGCTGGAGAAGGTTACCGCAAATGGGATTTGATCCGTTGGAATCTCTTGGCTCAGAAGATTCAGGAGTTCAAGGATACTTATATCCAGGACTTGACTGACAAGAAATATCAGGAGAAGATTTACTTCAACTATACTGATGACACAAAGACCAAGATTGACATGAGCAGTGTAACTTGGTATGGTCTCGCTGCAGACCAGTCTGAATCAGACTTCACTGGTAGTACAGATAGCTTTGGCAAGTCTAGCTTGACAAGCGGCAAGGATACTCAGGTAAACACTAACCTGCCTTCTATCAGCAGTGGTCTTGTAGGCGACAATGTACCTGTAAAGAACAGATACCTCATGCCTATTGCATCTACCACAATCTCTGCATCAAATGGTCATTTGTACAATTCTTATGGCTATAACGATTAGTACGAACTGTTAATAATAGAAATAAGATGAAAATAAAGAATATATTTGGAATGTCATTGGCCTTCTTGGCCATGACTCCAATGGTTTCTTGTACAGATAAGAACGACTGGGATGTTGACAGTGCTCACGGCCGCTTGTTTGGTGTCAAGAGTTCTGCTTTGTCTGTTGACACAGATGACGACCAACCAACCAAGATTGCAGTCAACTTCTCTGCTTATGACAAGAACACAGAATACTACATCGTAGAGTTGAGCACAGACTCTCTTTATGATGACGTACCTATGGGAGGTGAGAACGCAAGAATCTTCGGTGAAGACAAAAGCATCACATCTGCTCCTGTTGACATCAACAACTTGGAAGAATACACCAAGTACTACATGCGTGTAAAAGCTATGTCATCAACCAAGGCTGAATCAAAATGGGTTTATTATAAGGATGGCGACTCTTTCCGTACTCCAGGTATCCTTCACGATGTTTTGGAGAAAGACCGCTTGGACGATAACATCCGCTTGACATGGATTCCAGGTTCTAACGTAACCACTCTTCGCTATACTTATAAGGATAGCGAGGGAGAAATCCAGACTGAGGACATCGCTCTGACAGATGCTGACCGCGAAGCTGGTGAGTATAAGATTACAGGTTTGAACTCAAATCGTTCATATACATTTAGCTTACTCAATGGTGAGAAAGTTCGTGGTTCCAAGACTGTGAAGACAGCCAAGGGATTACCTTCTGCAGATTACACTGTAAGATTGAACGAAGACCGTACAGTCATCACAAATGAAGACATCGAAGAGTGGGCTAATAAGGCATTCGAGAAGATGGAAGGTGCTTCTAATGTATCTATCACATTAGGTATCCCTGCTGGTAAGACCATCGACTTGGGTACAGAAGAAAAAGCAATAAGCATCCCAGAGGGTGTTTCTATTTCATTCTTCGGTAGAGCTGGTGAAAAGGCAACACTGAATGTAAAGAAGGCTGTATCTGTAGCAGGAAATCATGGTTACATCAGCTTTGAACACGTAAATATTGATGGACTTCAGAACACAGATGAAGGCATTTCAGGCTGCCAATATTTCATCAATGAAGATAAAGCTTGCGATATCGATTCTTTGGGATTCACAGAATGCAACATCAGCAACATGGAAAGAGCACTTGTTAACTTCAAGGCTTCTTCTGGTCAATCAGTAAACCTGCTTATCATTGACAATTGTATTTCAAATAATCATGGTACAGGTGGTTATGCATTCATTTGCATGAACAAGGGTATGGACAAGATTAACAACATCAAGTTTGTTAACTCTACATTCTCAAACATCAGTCTTGGAAAGAGTAGTGTCTTCGATTTATCAAAGGCGAAATCTTCTACAACCATAGACATAAATGCATGTACTTTCTACAATGTAGTTGGCGCAGATGGCTATTTCATCAATGCAAAAGATGCAAAACAAGGAATTAAAATTAAGATGAATAAGACAATCCTTGCAAAGACAGCCAATCCAAATGCTAGAGGTATCCAAGCTTGGGATTTGGACGCTAACAAGAATGGTGTAGTAAAACCTGATGCAACAGCTACATACCAGACCACAGACTTCAGTTTCTACAAAAATTCTTTTGAAGTTAACAAACTTGAAGTAGCATCTGGCTCAGCGTTCAAAAATGCAGCCAATGGCGAATTCTATCTCAAAAACTCAATCTTGGAGAAGGAAAAGGTAGGTGACCCACGTTGGATTAGATAAATTCAATCAAACTATATTTAAATAAAGTGCAATGCCCACACCGGGTGTTGCACTTTTTTGTTTCTCTCTCCTTCTCCCCTACCACCCACAAAAACTTTTTTTGTTAATTTCTTGGAAGTTACGAATAAAAAGCGTATCTTTGCAACGAGAACATAAAATCGCAAAGATATGGCAAGATACATCAACCCATTCTCAGACTGGTCGTTCAAACGAATCTTCGGCCAGGAATACAGCAAAGACTTGCTGATAGAGTTCTTGAACCAGCTGCTCCTGGGAGAACAGCACATCACGGATGTGAAGTTTAAGGACAAGGAGATGTTGCCAGAAACAAAAGACCAACGAGGTATCATCTACGACGTCTTTTGCGAAACTGACACAGGTGAGCACATTATCGTTGAAATGCAAAACAGGAGCCAGTCCTATTTCATCGACCGATCTCTCTACTATGCATCGAAAACGATAGTAGACCAAGGCATAAAAGGACAATGGGATTATCATCTCACACCTGTTTATGTTATCTGTTTCATGAACTTTGATGTAGATGAAAATACACCTAAGAAGTTCAGAACAGACGTTGTGCTGGCAGACAAGGATAGCGGAGAGGTTTATTCTAACAAAATCCGCTTCATCTACTTGGTAATGCCTCTTTTCAAGAAGAAAGAGGAAGAGTGTACTACGTTTTTAGATTGTTGGATTTATAATTTGAAGCATATGGAGACTTTAGAAAAAATGCCTTTCGAGGCTCAGCATAAGATATTCAAGAGATTGGCAGAAATCGCCGACTCCAAGAGCCTGACCAAAGAGGAACAGGAGAAATACGACAACAGTATGATGGTCATGTGGGACAATTATGCTGTATATAAGCATGCTGAAGAGAAAGGAATAGAAAAAGGAATAGAAAAAGGAATAGAAAAAGGTAGAAAAGAAGGCAAAGAAGAAGGTAGAATAGAAGGTAAGAAAGAGGGCAAAGAAGAAGGTAGAAAAGAGTTTGCTTTGAAGTTGTTGGCGCACAACTTTCCATTAGACGAAATTGCCAATCTCACCGACTTATCTATCGAAGAGATTAAGAAATTGGAACAATAAAATGAGTTCTAAACGTGTACTACGTTTTTAGATTTTTGGATTTATAAATTGAAATATATGGAGATAGTAGAACAATTCCCTTGCGAAGCTCTTGATAAGATATTCAAGAAATTGGCTGAATACGCTGACTCCAAAACCCTGACCAAAGAGGAACAGGAGAAATACGATAACAGCATGATGGTCATGTGGGACAATTATGCGGTATATAAACATGCTGTGGAGAAAGCCTATAAAAAAGGATACGAAGAAGAGAGGAAAAAGGTAAGTAAAAAGGTTGCTTTGAAGTTGTTGGCATACAATACTCCAATAGACGTCATTGCAAAATCCACTGACTTATCTATTGAAGAGATTAAGAAATTGGAACAACATAATTAACAAAACTTTCGCAAGTTTTGCCCCACACGCCCAGGGCTAGAAGCTTTTGGGCCTTCAGCCCGTTTTTGAACCACATGCGAAAGTTCTGAAAGTAAAAAAACGCAAGCCCGCTAGGCGTAAAAAGAACGCCTGGCGGGCTTGCGTTTATGGTTGTACAACTAAATAGGTTATGGTTGTACGACTGAAAGGGTTATAGTTGTACAACTAAATGGGTTATGGTCGTACAACTATAGGGTGTATGGTTGTACGACTGAAAGGGTTATAGTTGTACAACTAAAGGGTGTATGGTCGTACAACTATAGGGTGTATGGTTGTACGACTATAAGGGTTGTAGTTGTACGATTAAAAGGTGTTGTCACTAGGCTCAGCAGACCTGCTGACTGCAGTCGGCAAAGCTGCTGACTAGGCTCGGCAGAGCTGCTGAGCCTAGTGGCAACCTTCGAGAAGCTGTCTCCTTCAACCTAAGAAACTATCTCTTTAAACTAAAAGAGACGTCTCCTTGAACCCAAAGAGACGTTTCATTCAGCCAACTCAGCCGCTACATTCTATCAAATAAAGTGCCTCATTCGAGCTACGAATACACCTCTTCAAGCCAACGCAGTCGAATCTACAAGCCAACGCAGTCGAATCTACAAGCCAGCGCAGCCATATTTGGGTGCCAGCACAGCGGTATGTAGCGACTCTATGAAACGTAAGAACTCATGCTATGAAGTGCATGGTTTCATCAGCGTAAGCGGCTCCGCTTACCATGGGCTGCTGAAATTACGTCACGACGTAGCATTTGCTGCGTCCCGACGTAATAACCAGTGCGTCGCGACGCAGCAACAGATACGTCGTGACGTAATTCCGGCTACCTCCTGCCCCATCAAATAAGCCTCACTTGCAAGCCAGAATCAACACCATTAAAGGCTATATTGTAAAAACAACACTTCCGAAAACGTTTACGTTAGATTTTTCGTTTATTTTATTCAACATTTAAAAATTTTAATTACCTTTGTAGCAGAAATCTAAGATTATAACCAAAAATCGAAGATTCCTTATGATCTATTGAGAATCAAACACGACAACAACTAATCGCTAGTAAGTTCAATTAGACCAGAGAAACTTAACAAGATTAATAATAACCTACAAAACAAACATCGTTATGTATCAACAACTGAAACGTGCCAGCATGGCACTGACCTTGAGTTCGGTTTGTTTCCTCGCTTTTGCGCAGAAAACAATCCAAGGTACCGTTAAGGATGCTAATGGCGACCCAATGATTGGTGTAACCATTACTGACCAGAATGGTAAGGCAGGTGGCATCACCGACCTTGACGGTAAGTTTACCATTCAGAACGCAGACCCTAATACGGTCTTGACTTTCAGCTACATCGGCTGCAAGCCTAAGAAAGTAAAAGTAGGAAGTCAGAAAACATGGAACATCGTTCTTGAAGATGACAATGCAGCTCTTGACGAGGTCGTTGTCGTTGGTTATGGTACTATGCGTAAACGCGACGTAACCGGCTCTATTGCATCTGTCAACTCAGAAAAGATAGCCGCTCGTGGTACTACCAATCTTGCAGAGTCTCTGCAGGGTTCTGTTCCTGGTGTCAACATCACACAGTCTGGTAGCCGCGCTGGTGCAGGCTTCAATATTCAGGTTCGTGGACAGGCTTCTATCAACAAGCAGGCACAGCCATTGTATGTTATCGATGGTGTAGTTTGCGACAACATGGACTTCCTCAATCCTGATGATATCGACCGTATCGACGTATTGAAAGATGCATCTTCTACCGCCATCTATGGTTCCCGTGCCTCTGCCGGTGTCATCATGATTACCACCAAGGGCAGCAAGGGTGCAGACAAAGCACAGAAGGCAACTATCTCTTATGACGGATATTATGGTATCAAGAAGTTGGCGCGCATGCCTGAGTTTATGGATGCCAACGAGTTTATGGATTATCGTTTTGCCAGATATACCACGCTCGATGGAAAGAGCTACGATGGTTCTAGCCGCAAGGGTGTTGATGCCGAAGGACATCCACACTACAGAATCAAGGATACCGACTTGAATTCAGCTTTCCTGACTCGCAAGGGAGCAACCAGCTACAAAGACTCCAAACTTTATGACCTGATGATGGATCCAAGTTTCGACGGTTACGACTGGAAGAAGATGGTTACCCGCACTGCCGCCCAGCAGAACCACTTTATCAGTGCTGCCGGTGCTACAGATAAGATCAACTACCGTGTAGGTATGGGTTATCAGGGAGAAGAGAACGTATTCAAGGGCAACGACTATGAGCGTTTTAACTTCAAGGGAGCAATGGATGCCAAGCTCTCCAAGATATTCGAGGCAGGTTTCTCTACCAACATGTCAATGAGCCGCACCCAGGACGTATGTACTGATGGTACTTATTCTCCATACGTGAATGCATTCTATTTTAACCCATTCGTTTCTCCAACAGATGCAGATGGCAACCTGATTCCTAACCCGGGAGCAAAGGCAGCCTTTGGTTCATCTGCACAGTTTACATCTACATATAACCCGCTCATCGATTTGAATGACGGCAACTACACCAATGAGACTAAGATGTACCGATTGATGGGTAACTTCTATCTGCGTGCCAACATCATCAAGGGATTGAAGTTTACAACCACCTTCTCTCCTAACTACTCTCACAAGCGCCAGGGCATCTTCTATGCAACAGGTCTGAACGAGGGTAATGACGTAGGTTCTACTTACTACCAGAAGAACAAGACCAACTTCGGCTCTGTTGCCAATACAACCCGTGTAGACTGGACTTGGGACAACCAGTTTGACTACAACCGCACATTTGGCGACCACACTGTTGGTGCTATGGCATTGTTCTCACTCTACAAGAGCAATACAGAATACCAGTATGAGGAAGGCAAGGGAATCGCTAGCGACCTTACTACATTCCACAATCTGGGAACAGCCAGCGGCGACAAGACGCTCTCAAGCTCTTATACAGAGTCATCATTGGAGTCATTCGCTTTCCGTGCCAACTATTCTTATAAGGGCCGTTACATGGCTACAGCTACACTCCGTACCGATGGCAGTTCACGCTTCGCAGACGGCAACCGCTGGGGCTGGTTCCCTTCTGTAGCTGCTGCATGGCGTATCTCTGATGAAGCATGGATGAAGCAGTTCAACAACTGGCTTGATAATGCTAAACTCCGTCTGTCATATGGTGTTACCGGTAACAACAATGTGGGTGACTATGTAACTATCGCTTCTGCTACAGGTCCATCTTATGTAACCATTGACGGCAAAGAGGTACAGGGTTATTATCCTAACGGATTGATAAATACAGAACTCATCTGGGAGAAGGTTAAAGAGTTTGACCTCGGTCTCGACCTGAGTTTCCTGAAAAACCGCATCAATGTAACAGCCGACTTCTACAACCGTCTTTCTGATGGTCAGATTATGTCACGTTCAGTGCCTATCGAAACTGGTGAGAAGACTTCAACCTTCAATGTAGGTTCTGTCCAGAACAGAGGTATTGAACTCGGTTTGAACTTTAACATCATCAACAAGAAAGACTTCTCCTGGAGTGCGAATGTAAACTTCGCCCGCAACTGGAACAAGATTAAGGAGTTGAGTAATGGTAAGGTTGATGAGGTAGCCAACAACTGGTTTATCGGCGAGCCACTGAACGTACTCCGTGACTATACCCATACCGATGTCATCACCGACAAGGGTGTAACCATGCACACCATGAATGGTGACAAGCACTATACCCTGAAGGAATTCTACGAGAAGTATGGCACTAAATATAAGTGGTATGAAGGTCAGATGGCAGTAAACGACTGGAACGATGACGGTAAGATTGACGACAACGATAAGCAGATTTATGGTTGTACCGATCCACGCTGGACCGGTAGTTTCACTACCAATGTTTACTTCAAGGGTTTCGACTTCTCTATCATGTTCTATACAAAGAGCGGATTCTGGTCACGCAGCTACTTCCATGAGAAGTATATGAAGTATAGCGACCGTGGTAATGCCCACATGCAACTGGATTACTACATACCAAAGGGAGCACCAATCATCGACCATGCAACAGGTGAGATTACAACTGCCACAGAGACCCACTACGGAAAGTATCCTTATCCTACCGACAGCGATAAAACTGCCGGTGGCTACTTCAGCGACAAGGGTTCTGCCAAGGGAGAAGGCTTCCAGTATCAGAAGACCTCTTTCACCAAGGTTAAGAACATCACCCTGGGTTACACCTTGCCTAAGAACGTAGTTAGCAAGGCTGGTATCAGAAACCTCCGTGTTTATGTAAACGTTCTGAACCCATTCTGCTTCACCAACTATAAGGGCTTCGACCCTGAGTGGGCATCACAGAATCTGCAGAATGGCGGTCCATCATCTGTAACCTACCAGTTTGGTGTAAATCTTAAGTTCTAATCTCATTAAATGAAGTAAACAATTATGAAAAAGATATTATATAGCGTAGCACTGGCGGCCTGCTGCATGGGAACCATGACAAGTTGCAGCGACTTCCTGGATGCGAGCAACAAGTCGAATGTAACTGATAAGCAAACATTTGCAACAAAAGAGGGATTCAACAGCCTCGTCAATGATGCTTATCAGCATCTGCAAAACGTTTATGCAGCTCCTCTGTTCACAAGCTGTTTCTCAGCAGGTACAGATATGTATGCCGATGGTCGTAACAAGATGAACGAGGCATTGAACACTTACGAGATTCTGACTCCAGAAAATGAAGATATAACGGATCTCTATACTTACCTCTATTCAGGTATCCGTGCAGCCAACTCTGTGTCATATTATGCACAGACAGCCCAAGTTGATGAAAAGACTAAGGGGCAGCTTGTAGGCGAAGCCCGTGTATTGGCTGCTTACGAGTATTATCTCCTGGTAAACAACTTCGGTGGTGTGCCTATCATGAAGGACTTCCTTACCACAACAGGCACAGGATATCCTAAGTCTTCTGCTGAAGATGTATACGCCTATATCATCAGCGAACTCGAAGATGTTATCGGCAAGAATGTGCTCCAGGCTTCTACAGCTACCAAGGGTGGCGGCAGAATCAGCCAGGAAACAGCCAAGGCGATCCTTGCCAAGACCTACCTTTCTGCTGCATGGGACCTCAACAAGCAGGAATACTTCTCCAAGGCAGCAACCCTTGCCGATGAGGTGATTGCGGGCAGAAGACTGACTACCCCATTTGCCGACCTTTGGAAGGCAGATGGTTCTGGCGATGACAACGCAGAGTTCCTTTGGGATGTAGAGTATGATCTGGCTACAGCCAACAATACAACATCAGGTGGTACAGAATGGAGCGGTTACTACTGCAACTATCTGGGTGGAAACGAAGATCCTATCAAGGCTACAACCTCCAGCTATGTGCCAACCCTCTATGCCTTGCATTGTTTCAAGAAGGGAGACCAGCGTTACGATGCTACCTTCATGAAGGAATTGCCAGATATAAACAAGGGAAATGCTGCAGGTACCGGTTACTGGACCTGGTACAAGAATGGTGAGAGTCTGGTAGGTAAGCCAGTAACGCGATACTATTCTGCATGGTATGAAACAGATGCCGACTTTGAAGCATGGAAGGCTATAGATCCTGCAAACAGAGCAAACACCTATCGCATTCCGATGGATTCACAGAGCAAGGAAGCACAGAATATGGACGGCAGAGATATGGAATATTACGATAACCAGCAACTGGTATATGGTTCCAGTCCATGCAAGAAGTTTGACGACAGCAAGACTGCTAAGACAGAGAAGAACACCTGCTATCGCGACATCCATATCATCACTTTGCCAGAGATGTATCTCGTAGCAGCTGAGGCTTATCTGAAGGCTGGTGATAATCCTAAGGCATTGGCACGACTCAATGAGGTTCACCAGCGCGCTGGTCTTTCTGCACTTACAGGAACTATCACTATCGATGACATCCTTGATGAGAATGCATGCGAGAACTTCGGTAATGAGGCACGTTGGATGGATCTTCGCAGAACCCAGACTCTGGTAGAGCGTTGCACCAAGTATAACCATGAGATGGGAGACAAGGCTGCCCAGTATATCGGCAAGAAGCTTCTTCGCCCTATCCCACAGGCTGCAATTGATGCCAATGACCAACTGACATTAGCCGACCAGAATCCTGGTTACTAATCAAAGTCATTATGTTGATAAGAAAACCTATCAAGACATACGTTAATCATTAGGTTTAAGACCGTATTCTAGGGAGATAATTCCTGATGGATACGGTCTTTCTTTTGGTTCTATCGGCAAGGTATACGTAATCGTTTTCGTAGTTTTTCGCCCACTATCTGCATGTGATAAGCAAAAATGTCGTAACTTTGCAGAAAATCTTATAGAAAAGAAAATAATAAAATAAATAAACCTAAGAAGAAATGAAGAAATCAATCATTAAGACAGTCGTGCTGGCTGCGCTCATGGCTCTGCCAATGTTCACTAAAGCACAAACTTTCGCTGGTATCACAGCCGAGCAGAACGCACAGAACACTCCTGACGGATGGACTGCCGTAGAACTGCCACAGTTGCCTACCATCACTTCGGCAAACACGTTCAACATCAAGGATTATGGTGCCTCTACATCTGCTGCAGACAACACCAAGGCTATCCAAAAAGCACTTGATGCTGTGCCTTCTACCGGTGGTATGGTCGTGATTCCTGCCGGTACATGGATGTTTGGTAGTACCGACCAGATGACAACAAGCAAGACCGAGGTACTCAGCATCAAGTCTAAGACTGTTCTCCACCTTTGCGCTGGAGCCACCTTGAAGCTCGTAGAATACGGCAAGGCTCCAAATAATAAGACTGTATTTATCGGTTGCAAGAACAAGAACCAGAGCGACATTGTTATAGAGGGCGAAGGTGAAACTTCTATTATCGATGGTCAGGGAACCCGCTGGTGGAAGGCTCGCGACAACAAGGAGACTTTCAATCCTGGAGCTATGATCCGATTCGAGAAAGGCAGCCGATTCCTGATTCGCAATCTCAAGGTTCAGAATACTCCGGGTGTCAACATCACCTTGAGTAACAGCAATGGTGCCAGCAATGGTACTGTTCATGATGTAACCATCTATAACCCTTCTTCTGAAACCAAGACAGAACAGCCTTCTCATAACACAGACGGTATCTCTATCTGGGGTCATCACATGAACATCTATAACTGCAACATCAGTACAGGTGATGATAACGTAGTTTGCGATGACAATGCACAGTATATCCATGTTTGGAACTGCGACTTCGGAACGGGTCATGGTGCTTCTATCGGTAGTTTCACCAAGAACATCAAGCATATATGGTTCGACAACATCAACATGAACGGCACAACTGCCGGTATCCGCATGAAGACAGGTATCAATAATGAAGGTACACTGCGCGGCGGTGGCGAGGAGGACTGGAAGTTCACCAACTTCACCATGACCAAGGTGAAGAACCCATTCTCTATCGACTGCTACTACGACAAGAACTACAACAGCGATCCTGCCGTAGACAAGGCAAATGCCAGAGCCTTGGATAGCACTACCCCAACCTACACCGACATTCTGCTTCAGAACGTGAAGACTACAGATGTTTGCGATGGTAACGCTATCTTCCTGATTGGCCGCCCTGAGAGCCACATCAAGAACGTGACTCTCGACAACGTGCAGATTTCAGCCAAGAAGGGCATCGATATCCGCTTCGTAGATAATCTCGTATTCAAGAACAACTCTAAGATTACCGTAAGCAGCGGTTCTATCTGGCTCAAGAAGTTTGATTCTACTTGGACAGACGAGTGTGATGCTACGTCTACAGGTTCAACCGTTACTGATACCAAGGGTCCTTTCACATTAAACTCAAAAACTTTGACGGATAAGACAGCCGGTTCTTTCAGCAACGGCTTCGCTATCAGCAATGAGAAGGGAAAGACATACGATGCTGGTTCTGGTACCAACTATATCAAGTATAGCGCAAATCAATACACCATCATCATTCCTGACGGCATAAAGATTGTCAAAATGGATATCGAGGGAAAAGACAATTACACAGATGCAGATGCCTATCTCGGCGAGATTAACGGTACAAGCTATGATGCATCAACCTATGTTTTTCCAAAAGACAAAAGTCTGAAAAAATATACAGTAGAGTTTGATTCACCTGTAGAGCACACCCTTACTTTCACTCCAAAGGTAAAGCAGTGCATCTTGCAGTTCACTCTCTATACAGAGACTTCTACAGGCATCCAGCCAATTGCTGCCATCGCCAAGGTAAACAATAACAACATTTACGACCTCAGCGGTCGCATGGTAAAGCTCAATGCCAAGGCAGAAGACCTGCAAGGTCTCAAAAAAGGCATCTACATCTACAACAACAAGAAATACGTAGCTAAATAATTCATTTAAACATCGGTAACAATGAAAATAAAATCGCATTCACTCCTGTGCATTCTAGCCACCATCGCATTGAGTTCTCCGCTCTCTGCGCTGAGCGTGAATGCCCAGAAAGCGGTATCCAAGACATGGAATCCGAACCTGAAGAACGGAATGTACCGCAACCCGGTTATTGACGCCGACTACTCAGACCCTGACGTATGCCGTGTGGGCAATGACTACTATATGACTTCCTCTTCCTTCCAGTGTTTCCCAGGCTTGCAGATTCTGCACAGCACCGACCTGGTAAACTGGGAGATTATCGGTGCTGCCCTACTCGATGACTATCCGGTTTTGCCTGAATACCAGGGCACCGAACTGGATTGGCACAAGAAGGTTCAGCATGGTAACTACGTGTGGGCACCCTCTATCCGCTACCATGACGGATGGTTCTATATCTACTGTGGCGATCCAGACCAGGGACTCTTCATGACCAAGACACAAGACCCACGCGGTCCTTGGGAGCCTATCACCTGGGTGATGAAGGGAAAAGGTCTTATCGACTGCTGCCCTCTCTGGGATGAAGACGGCAAGGCTTATCTTTCGCATGGATGCGCCGGTTCAAGAGCCGGTATCAAGTCAGTGCTCTTCGTAGCTCCGATGTCACCTGACGGCACCAAGGTTACCGGTCCTTCACGCATCGTATATGATGGTCATGAAGACCAGCCAACCATCGAGGGAACCAAATTCTACAAGCGCAACGGATATTATTATATCATGAGTCCTGCGGGCGGAGTAAAGTATGGCTGGCAGGTAGAACTGCGTTCCAAGAATCCATACGGTCCTTACGAGGAGTATGTGGGTATGGCACAGGGAAAGAACAAGAAGGTGAATGGTCCTCACCAGGGTGCATGGGTAGATACCCAGAACGGTGAAGACTGGTTCCTCCACTTCCAGGATAAGCACGCTTATGGTCGTGTGGTTCATCTGCAACCAGCCAAATGGGTGAACGACTGGCTCGTCATCGGTGACGACAAGGATGGCGATGGCTGCGGTGACCCTGTTCAGCAATGGAAGAAGCCAAACCTGCCATCAAGCGGTAACTTCCAGCCTAAGGAATCGGATGATTTCAACAGCGTAGATTTAGGTCTGCAATGGCAGTGGAACGGTCCTTACAGTCAGTACTGGTACTTCTGTGATGCCAAGAACTCCAAGTTGCGTCTCTATGGTGTGCAGCAGGCTGAAGATGTAAAGAACCTGTATGATTTGCCAAACCTCCTGCTCCAGAAACTCCCTACCGAGAACTTTACTGCTACTGCCAAGGTGAAGTTCATACCTAACCGCACCGAGGCTTACAAGGAAAATGATAAGGTATTGGGCGAAAGCGCCGGCATGATTATGCAAGGCATGGACTATGCGGCACTCAAGTTTGTTGATACCAAGGAAGAGGGTGTTGTATTGCAATATGTAACCTGCGAGAAGGCTGAGAAGGGAAAGGCTGAGAAGGTGGTAAAGCAAGTGGCCATCAAGACCGGCAAGCAGCCTCAGCCTTACACAGTGAAGTATGCCGTAGATGATATTCCTTCTTCCCGCATCGCTACCCAGGATGTATGGCTCCGCGTGAAGGTTCATAGCGAAGGCATCGCCAACCAGATACAGGCTATCGCTGAATGGAGCTACAGTCTGGATGGCAAGAACTTCACCAAGATAGGCAATCCTTTCACTGTGCGTGAAGGCAAGTGGATTGGTGCCAAGCTCGGTTTCTTCAACACCCGCACAGCCAAGAAGAACGATGCTGCCTTCTTCGACGTAGACTGGATTCATTTCGAAAAATAACGCTTTCCAGCTAACGCGTTATTTCAGAGAATATTTTGGGAAACAAAAAAATCCCCCTCATTGCAAATCAATGCAGCGAGGGGGATTAATCTTTATGAGTAATCTAAAAATTCTAATCTTTCTTTTCTTCTGTAGGCTCTGCCTTTGTTGTTTTCTTGGCAGGAGCCTTCTTGACAGGAGCCTTCTTGGCTGCAGGCTTAGCTGCAGCCTTCTTGGCAGGAGCAGCCTTAGCAGGCTTCTCGCCATGTTGCTTCTCTGCCTCCTTCTCTATCTTTTCAATCTTAGCCTGAAGACGGACAATCTCCTTGTCCTTCATCTCAAGCTCTTCATCCTGATTCTTGATGGTAGTAAGCAGGCTCTCAAGCTGATCGTTATCAACATCAGTAGGATAGAGGTCGTTTACTCGGGTGATGAAGTCGCCAAGAATGTTCATATAGTTAGTGAAAGCATCGAAAGGACTTGAATAGATACCTCTGTCAAGACCCACATTGCTTGGCTTGGTAGTCATGAAGCGGAAGTTGTTACTTGCCTGCAGGTAATCCCAGTCCTGATTGATACGTGGATCGTTGGCGATACGTACACGGTCTGCCACACTGTAAAGCTTGTTGAAAGCCTCACGCTGCATCGGGTTACCCAACCATGAACTTACATCACGCTCCTCGTCTACCCAACTCAAGGTATCAGGCACATTCACCTCGCCTACCGACTTGATCTTCTTGCAGATTTCACTAGGTGTAGAGAAGGTGATGCCACGGTCCTTGGCACACTGAGGCAAAGCCTTCATAAACTCGAGGATGTTGCTTGACAGAGGCTGGGCAATACCAAGAGCAGAAAGCTCCATGAAGATATTGATAACCTGCTCCTCCTCTGGGAAGGCAGCAATCCGGTTCATATAGTTGTCGGCAAAGAGTGGATAACCGTCCCAATCGCTGTTGCTGAAGCGCAGAGAGATATCATCGCTCAGGTTCACATCACGCAACAGGAGCTTCAACTTAGGGTTCAGGGCGCAATGGTAAACATAGTGAGGAGACTTCCAGCCGAGCACGTGCTTGGCACCCTCGGTGAGCATACCAATGAATCCCATGTTGGCAACATCGTTACCGATATCATCGCTGTAGATGAGCGAAGAGTTGCGCAATACGGTAGGTTTCTTTCCGAAATATTCCTCAATCTTAGTACACTGGCGCATCACCTCATCCTTGAAACTTGCCTCATTAACCAGAGAAGCAAGTCCGTGAGAGTAAGGCTCAGCCAGAAATTCTACACAACCCGTATTGTTGAGTTGCTGAAGCTTCTCCAGTACCTGAGGAGCATGAAGTTCCAACTGCTCCATACCCACACCCGAAAGCGAGAAAGCTACCTTGAAATACTTGCCGTTCTTTTCAATCATCTCCTGAAGAGCATTCAAGGCTGGCATATAAGAGCGCTCAGCAATCTCGTTGATGCTACGGTCGTTCTCGTAGTCATCATAGTAATAATGGTCGGTACCGATGTCGAAGAAGCGGTAGCGTTTCAGATGGGTAATCTGATGTATCTCGAAATATAAACAAATTGTTTTCATAATTATTAATTATTAATTTTTAATTATTAACTGCCCATTACTTCCACCCTAAGGTTTTGAGGTACAGGTCTTTGATGCGGGCTCCCACTTTCTCCCAGGTAATCTGGTCTACTTCTTTCTTGCCTTCCTCTGAGAGATAATCGAAAAGACTCTCGTTGTGACAGATGCTGTAGATGGCATCGGCAAGGGCATGGATATCCCAGTAGTCTACCTTGATACAGTTGGACAGGATTTCTCCACATCCACTCTGCTTGGAGATAATGGTTGGTGTGCCGCACTGCATAGCTTCCAAAGGTGAGATACCGAACGGCTCGCTCACAGATGGCATCACGTAGACATCACTGTCTTTCAGACATTCATAAACCTGTTTGCCGCGCATAAAGCCAGGGAAGTGGAACCGGTCGGCAATGCCTCTTTCGGCAGCGAGATAAATCATCTGATCCATCATATCGCCTGAACCTGCCATACAGAAACGCACATTGCGGGTACGGTGCAATACCATGTTGGCAGCCTCAACGAAATATTCAGGTCCCTTCTGCATGGTAAGACGTCCCAGGAAGGTTACTACCTTCTCCTTGCCCTTATGATTTGGGCGTGGAATATCCTGCCACTCCTGCTTCAATGGGTATACGGCATTGTGCATGGCGAAACACTTGCGTGGATCCTGGTGATACTGGTGAATCACCGTCTGGCGGGTCAGTTCGGATACACACATGATGCAGTCAGCATTATCCATACCATCTTTCTCGATAGCGTAAACGGTAGGGTTCACCTTTCCACGGCTACGGTCGAAATCAGTAGCATGAACGTGGATGCACAATGGTTTGCCACTCACGCGCTTGGCATGAATTCCGGCAGGGAATGTAAGCCAGTCGTGAGCATGGATAATATCAAATTCTTCTGAACGGGCTACAACTCCGGCAATGATGCTATAGTTGTTGATCTCGTCATGAAGATTTGACGGATAACCACCGGCAAAGTCCATACAGCCGAGGTCATTTACATGCATATAGTTAAAATCGGCATAGATGTGGTCACGGTAGCGGAAATAATCGTCCGGATTCATGATATTGCCTACGCGCTGCTGCACATAGTCGTGATTTACATCTCGCCAGGCGATAGGCACACTGTTCATTGCCACAATCTTGCAGGCACTGCGGTCCTCATCACCGAAAGGATGAGGCAGACACAATGTGATATCAACATCGCCCTGGGCATGAAGTCCCTGGGAGATACCAAAGTTGGCAGTTGCCAAACCACCAAATACGTGAGGAGGATACTCCCATCCAAACATTAAAACTTTCATATAGCAGTCCTCCTATTATTAATATTGATATTTTTCAAGTAACTCGAGCGCACGCAGAATCTCAGCCACATTCATGGCGAAAGAGATGGCACCACGACCTGCGAATGGAGGGTTTCCATCGAAGAGTTCGCTGATGGTACCGAGACAGTGGAAAGACATTTCGTCCTCATAACCTACCATCTGGCGTTCGATAAAGCTCAAACGGGTACGCTTATAGAGTTTCAGACTTGCCTCCATATAGAAGCCACCGAGCCATGGCCATGCCGTACCCTGATGGTAAGCATAGTCGCGCTGGGTCTGCGGACCTACATAAACAGGATTATATCCACCGCTCTTTGGCGAGAGTGAACGCAATCCCTTAGGAGTAAGGAGTTCGCGTGTACAGATATCAAGAACCTGCTTCTTCTGGTCTTGCGACAATGGAGAATAGTCGAAAGCCACTGCAAATATCATGTTCGGGCGAACGCTCCAGTCCATCATATTTCCATCAACATAATCGTAGAGATAGCCATATTCATTGAGGAAGGTATCGAGGAACGCCTGCTTGGTCTGCTCAGCCTGAGCCAGGAGTTTCTGCTGGCTGTCTTCTTCACCTACTGTTGCAGCGAGAGAAGCACAGAAGCACAAAGCGTTATACCACAAAGCATTAAACTCTACGATATATCCGGTACGTGGAACCACTGGTCTGCCGTTGGCAGTAGAGTTCATCCAGGTAACAGCCTTGTCCTTACCATCGGTATAGAGCAATCCGTTCTCTTCGAGCTTCAGGTTCGGATGCTTGTTATCCTGGATAAAGTTGATAACATCCTTGATAAACTGTCCATACTTCTTGAAGCATTCTTCCTTGCTGGTTTCCTTGGCATACTGCTGCAAAGCCCAGATAGCCCACAATGGCACGTCAGGCTGCTCTATCTCAGCAATATGAACGCTGACCGGCTTGCCTTCCATAAACTCGTAGTATCCCTTCATGGCAGTCTTCATCACCAGTTCGAAGTAGTCATCTTCCTCGATAGAGAGGGTGAGACCCGGAAGAGCGATAAATGTATCGCGGGCACGGCACTTGAACCAAGGGTAACCTGCCAGAATATAACGGTCATCGTTCTTTTCACGACGATGGAACTGATGAGCCGCATTGACCAGACAGTGGAAGAAATTGTCACGAGGCGAACGCTCATCCACTTCCTTGTCGAAGAGTTTCTTCAGGCTGACCGCCTTGATTTCTGATGTAGAAGCAGCAAAGACGATGGTTTCGCCTTTCTTGATATCCATTTCAAAATAGCCAGGAACATAGAGGTCTTCGTTAGAAGCATAACCTCTCTCCTGCTCCTTTGGATATTCCACGCCACGATACCAATCTGGACAGAATTTAAACTCGTTCTTCTTGGAGAACTGCATATAGAGATCAGGATAACCTGCATACATACAGGTCTTGATGCCATGATCTACCTCAGCATAATCACGAGATGCGGTAGCATTCTCATGAGTAAACTGACGGACACTGCGGAAAGCCAGAAAAGGACGGAAACGAAGGGTTGTAGCCGAATGGCCGTCTACCAGGGTATAGCGAATCAGAATGCGATTCTCATAATGCTGGAATACAACTTCCTTTTTCAGGATAACACCACCTACGCGATAAAGGGTAGTTGGCACTTTATCACAATCAAACTCACGAATGTACTTGTGGCCCATCGGACTGTAGTTGTTGCCCTGGTACTTGTGCAAGCCGAGGTTAAACTCTGCTCCATGCTGAATCACCGTAACATCCAGCGAACTCAAGAGCACATGATTCTCATCGTCCAGTTCAGGAACCGGCACGACAAGTAATCCGTGATACTTGCGGGTATTACAGTCTACAATCGTTGAGCACGAATATGCACCCGAGCGATTTGTCCTCAACAACTCCTTAGGCAACGACTCTTGAAGATTCGTCATAAGGGCCTTTTCGAATTTTAGATAACTCATAGATCTATATTAAGGTTCTATATTTTTGTTGACTAAATTAATTGCTTTCAAAGGTAACACTTTTTTGTGGTATAACAAAGCTTTTTGTATGCCATTTTTAGAAAAAATTGCCTTTTTATGTTTTAAAACATATTTTTAGACAAAAATGCTTGATTATTTCGAGAAAAAGCATTACTTTTGCACTCAGTTTTCAGTTTAAAAGATTTGTACACATGGCAGCTAGAGGAAAATACGATAAAGAAAATATAGCAATGCTGATTGCTAAGCTATGGGGAGGCATCACTGATGACCAGTTCGATTTACTGAAAGAACATCTGGAAATCAAGAAGTATAAGAAGAACGAAATCATCTACAAGAACGAGGGTACTCCCGAATATGCACTATGTCTCATAGCGGGAAAAGTGAAAATATACAAAGAAGGTATCGGTGGCAAGAGCCAGATTATCCGTGTTATCAAACCGATTGAATTTTTTGGTTTCAGAGCCTATTTTGCAGATGAGATATACAAGACGGCAGCCATGTCGCTGGAAAACTGCGTCGTTGCCCAGTTCCCGCTGGCAGTTCTCATGAAACTGATCTCCAAGAGTTTCAACATCGGCTTCTTCTTTATCAAATATCTCAGTGTGGAAATAGGTAAATCGGACGACCGTACCGTGAACCTCACCCAGAAACATATCCGTGCCCGACTTGCCGAGGGACTGATATTTCTGAAAGACTCTTATGGGTTAGAAAAAGACGGAAAAACTCTTGACATCCGATTAAGTCGTGAAGATCTGGCAAATCTCTGTAATATGACAACGAGCAATGCCATCCGTACGCTCTCAGCCTTTACGGCAGAAGGACTCATCAATACTGAAGGAAGGAAAATCAAAATCTTACAGGAAGAAGAAATCATAAAAATAGCAGAACTCGGATAAAGTTCTGCTATTTTTTATTTATATGTTTTACATTATACGTTTTTCTTGATACATTTCCCTTATTACGGGCATACTGGTTATACGGGTATCAGGAAGTTGATAACCTCCTGAATTACAGTAATCTGGAATGGGCCTACCGGTGTATTCATCAATCTGCCATCAATACCTATCAGGGCATGCTGGGCATCGAGCACCTCTACCTCCCGGGTACGGTAAGGATGCACACTCTTATGGTTGAGGAACTTACCTTTCACAAAAAGATAGATTCCCTCGAAGAGCTGGGTTGTCTTAGGATGAGATACCACCGACACATCGAGCAGTCCGTTATATGGCACAGCATTCGGAGTCTGTCCATATCCTGTTCCATTGCCTATACACATCGTCATCACTCTACGCTTGATAACATCCGAATTGATTTTCACATGCATCTTATAGTCCAGACGCTGGAATATCATCAGGATGAAGGAACAGAGAAACGACAGGGTACGTGAACCGAAGATATGATGGGTTTTTCGTCTCAGGTTCATGATGGCAGCGATGAGTCCGATATTGATACAGTTGAGGAAATAGCGACGGCATTTCTCCCCCTTCTTGTTCACATAGCGGATACAACCGAGGTCAATCTTTCTGATACGACGTTTTTTCAGCGACGCCACCGTCTTCTCGATATCGCTGTCGCTGAATCCCCAGAAGTGGGCAAAGTCGTTCATCAGTCCGTTAGGAATAACACCCAGTGCCACCTCTTCTCTTTCTTTCGGATCTATCTGCATCAGACAGTTTACGGCATCATTGAGCGCAGAATCTCCACCAACGATGACAAGGGTCTTATAACCATTGTTGATAAACATTCTGATGAGCCGTTCTACGCTCTTCTGATTCTCGCTCTGCACAAAGTCGTAATCCACGCCCTGCTGCTTGAGCACCTTCTCTATTTTTTCCCAGCGCTTGTTACTTCGCCAGCCTCCTCTAGGGCAATAAAGCAGCCCCCATTTATTCTCGTTTACCATTGTCTCTTCTTTGTAATTTGAAAGTTGTATAAAATATCACTTCCACCCAGCCACCGTTGCATCCGATTCCATCGGATGCAGCCCTAGCCAGATTCCAGGCCACAGCCTAGCTCCTCATCAGCTCCAAAACCGTCTCCACCTTTTTCTCCATTGGCTGCAATGCATCTACCCAATGGATAGTAAAGCCTCTGCGCTCCATACCTCTGAACCACGTCATCTGCCTTTTGGCAAACTGATGGATTGCTATTTCCAAACCGCGATACATCTCATCGTATGAAGTCTTACCAATCACATATTCTGTAATAAACTTATATTCCAAACCATAATAGATGAGATTTTCGGCAGGAATACCACGATCTAGCAGTCCCTTGATTTCATCTACCATTCCCTCATCCAATCGCTGTTTCAGTCTCTGTGAAATTTTTTCCCTTCTTGCGTCCCGGTCTATGCTGACACCGATAATCAGCGAATCAACCGCAGGGAGTTCACGTTCGGGCATCGGATGCTCCAGATTATAGCTTTCAATCTCTATCGCCCGGATAGCTCGCTGTGCTGTATCCACGTCTGTGCGATTGTGCATATTAGAACCCGTTTTCGCCTTCAGCTCTTTCAGTATCAGCGTAAGTTCCTCTAAACTCTTATGAGCCAATGACTCACGGAGTTCCGGGTTCTGCGGAACAGGTGAGAGATGATAACCTTTCAGCACCGACTCAATATAGAGTCCTGTACCTCCACATAATATCGGAAATGCCCCTCTCTTCTGAATATCCTGATAGGCATCATAAAAATCCTGCTGATATTCAAAGAGATTATATTTCGTACCAGGCTCACAGATGTCAATGAGGTGATAAGGTATCTGCTTGCCATGGATGGTATAGTCAGCCAGATCCTTACCCGTACCTATATCCATGCCGCGATATACCTGCCGGCTGTCAGCACTAATGATTTCAGCGCCCTTGGCAGGGGTACCCGACAAATGGGCACCCAGGCTATTGATCCTGGCTGCAAGAGCGGCAGCAAGACTCGTCTTACCACTCGCCGTAGGTCCCAATATGGTTATCATCGAATATTTCATGCCGCAAAGTTAAATGAAATTATTGAGAAAACAAAATAAAATGAAAAGAAATTCTCACTTATAAAAACAAAAAGCCGTCCAGCATTGAAAAAATGCTGGACGGCCATATACTTAATCGTTAAGAGGCAACGAATTAACCGTTGTGCTTCTTCATGATCTTGATCAACTCAACAACCTTGTGTGAGTAACCAATCTCGTTGTCATACCAAGAAACAACCTTAACGAAGTTGTCTGTCAAATAAACACCTGCGTTAGCGTCGAAGATAGATGTCAAAGCGCAACCCAAGAAGTCAGAAGAAACAACAGCATCCTCTGTGTAACCGAGTACACCCTTCAACTCACCCTCAGAAGCAGCCTTCATAGCAG